>JACCDH011399648.1_pt1 | contig 21479 bp, 20 predicted proteins | sample 7442481 | NCBI WGS metagenome assembly JACCDH01 (sample SAMN15323433, study PRJNA562643) | freshwater metagenome | isolation source: river surface water | place: USA:Blue River Watershed | collected 2017-08-15
ACGATCAGGATGATCTTGACCAGCGGACCTTTTTTCTTCGGTTCGCCTTCGACTTGTTCTTCAGGTGCTGCTGCCGCTTCTTCAGCCATTACATCCCCCTACACGATTTCGTTTCGATCAGACCAGAACATCGAGGCCGTTACTGTCTGAGCCCTTGCGATTTCCGGTTGCCGCACTGTCGGCTGGCAGGCTGGCCTTGGCCAGCGAACCTTTCGACACCCCGTTGACTCCAGCGGGCGTTTTATGGCGCCCAGGTGTCGGATTTCCGCCATTTTGGCTGTCTTGTCTTACGTTGACATTCACTTGAGCAACTTCCATGCCTGACTGTGCCAGCGCTTCCCTCAGTCGGGGCAGGCCGTCGGTGATCAGATCGCGGGTCAGGGCTTCCGTCGCCTTGAAGCTGGCTTCCAGCGCGCCATCCTTCATGTCCAGCTTGATCTCGATGTTGCCCAGATCCTGAGGCTTCAGGGCCAGCTCGACCTTCCAGACGCCACGGGCGATCTGCGCGGCCAGTCGCTGGCCGAGCGCTTCGCCCAGACGCTGCGTCAGTTTTTCGTACTGCTCGGCGCGCAGGTCGATGTCGGATTGGGCAGCGGCTGCCGGGTTCTGGGAGGCTGACTGGCCACTCTGCTCGGCCACGGCCTGACGATGCGACCAGATCATGCGCAGGTCCTCGCCGGTCAGGTCCATGCCGATGCTGAGGCTGTCGAAGGTCGCGGGCGGGTCGGTGGCCTCGGCCTCGGACGACACGCCGCTGTTCATCAGGCTGGTCTTGAAGGCTTCGCTGGAAATCGAGCCGAGTCGCTCTGCACGCAGGTTGACTTGTTTGGCCTCCAGCTTCTTCGCGAATTGTTTGCTCTCGGCCTCGCCGAGCACCAGCGTGGCGGCCAGCTCGCGGCCGGGAGCTTCATGTTTGTCATGCTGCGCCGTCGCCAGGGCGGCGTTCGCCTGACTGGCGTCTGCAGCCCTCTTTGCCTGCTGATCGGCGGCGGAGGGCGCGGGCAGCTTCGGGGGGTCGGCAAGCGCGCCGGGCTGGCCGACGGACCAGCGGATTTTGGCGTCGGGGCCGAGATTCAAAGCGCTCATGCCTTCGGCATCGGTCGTGGGCTGGGGCAGTGCTGCGTTGTCGGCATCTGCGGTTTTGGCGGCTGCGGCGTCGGCGCTCAGGGCAGCTGCCTGCAGCGCCATGCGTTGCTGGGTGAGCAGCAGTGCCTCTGCGCTGATTTCGCCGTCGGTCACGGCGGCGTCTTGTCCGACCGCCCATACGGCGGCGTCGACAGGTTCCGCATTCACGGGGACGGCATCCGTTGGCAGCGCCGCATCCCGCTGAAAGATCAGCGCCAGCGCCGATTCATCCATCCCCTGCGAGCGCGCGAACGCGTACAGGCTGTCGTCGCTCAGCGACGGAGTCTCGCTGGTGATGATGTGAACGCTCGGCCCCAGTATCTGCGAGGCGAGGCCCTCCACCGGAGGTGAGGTCTTGCCAGTCTGGGCGGCAAGATCTTGCCCCCCCATGCCACCCTGCAGGGAGTTGAACAGTCCGCCGAAGTCGCCACCATTGGCGCCGGGCATGCCGGCAAAGCTTGATTTGGCGTGCTTTTTCGCGTGATGGGCGGCAGCGACGGCGGGAGTCGATACAGAATTCATCGTGCTTGGTTTCCTGAGTAGCCAACAAGTGGGTGACACTAAGCAAGAACCATGTCAGGTCGGCCCGCGCAGAAAAGGCCCGCAAATTCATCGGCTTGCGCAAGGCTTCTGACAATCCGCAAGAAGCAAGCTTGACGGAATTATATTAACTGGAAGTAATCTTTGCAGCGCCAGCGCGATCGATGCACCGGGATCGGGTCGAGGGCAGGGTGACCGGCAGAACGGGGAGGACAGGCAGGGCGGGCATCCCGAGCGGGCCGGGAGCCGGAGGGGACGGACGGCAGGGAGGTGTCCCTGCCGTCGCCGGGGATCAGTTCAGCGCGGTGCTGCGGTTCGAACCGGGGACGAGCGCCGGAACCTGCTGCCAGGCCATGCGGATCTCGTTCATCAGGTTATGGACTTCCTGCAGTGCGGCAAGATCATTGTTCGCGTTCACATGGAACAGGCGACGGGTGACGTAGGCATAGAGGTCGTTCAGGTTGCGGGCGATGTCGCCGCCTTTGTCGAAGTCCAGCGCGCCTTGCAGGCCGACCACGATGCGACCGGCGCGGGCCAGTGCCTTGGATTTTTCCGAAATCGCGCCGCGCTCCATGTGGCCACGGGCGGTCGAGAGGCTCTCGATCAGACCGTCGAACAGCATCTGGATCAGCTGCACACTGTCGGCCCCAGCGACACCGGTGGTTACTTTCACATCACCGTAGCTGGCGAGGGCACGTTCTCTCATATTCATGGTCTGTCGCTCCTGAGTAAATCATTGCGTCAGACCAATAATCGGCAGTACCGGGAAAGACTTGAGCCGTCAGTGCCCTTCCAAAATCCAGAATCTTCGCGGGTTTCTTCCCGGTGTCGTTATTTGTCGGCCCGGTTTATGCGGCAGGCACCGGCTCCGCCTGTGCCTGCCTGACGGGCAGGGTGTCGCCTTCGCTGGCAACCGGCTCGGCGTCGGCTGCTATTGCAACTTCGGCAGCTTCGGCAGCTTCGGTAGTTTCACCGGGCGGCGGCGCTTCCAGCTGCGCCACCGGCGCCGTGTCCTCGGTGACTTCGGCCACCGCATCGGTCTCGGCCAGCGGCTCTGGTGCCGGCGGTTCAGGAAATTCCTCCGGCATTTCGGGCGGCATCTCCTCTTCTTCTTTGAAGGGCATCAGCAGCTTGGAGAGCGGGATGGGCGGCAGGCCGGCGGCATAAAACAGTTCGTCGCCGATCTCGTCGAGCTTTTCGCGCAGCTTGTCTTGGTCTTCGTCGGGTTCGGTTACCAGCGAATAGCCCACCTTGTAAATGCCGGACGCATAGTCGTGCGGTATCCAGGATTCGATCTCTCCGCGCAGGGTCGGCACCACGCGCTCGCAGCGCACGGGCATCGGGAAGCCTTCGCGGCCATCATGCTGGCCTTCCTCGAACAGGATTTCGAGATGCTTTTGCAGCACGACCTCGTAGCGGGGCTTGAGGCCCTGAATCTCTTTCGGCGTGATGCCGCGCATGGGCACGCCGATCATTGCATCCCACAAGTCCTTGCCGGACAGGCCGCCAAAGGTATCGGCGGCATTGAAGCGCGGCTTGGACGGGCTCTTGCCGGTCGCGATGTCATTGACCTTTTCCAGCGTGAAGAAGGCGACCAGCATCACGCCGACCAGTCCGATAAACACTAATAGCAGCAGGATGGTATTCATCTGTTGCGCCATGATTCATTCTCCTCAGCGGGACTTGTGGCCGCTGCTGTCTTCGCCCCTCAGCTGGGAGCGGAGTTTTTTCACATTGGCCGACAGGATCTGCGACACGCGGGATTCGGAGACTCCCAGCACTTCGCCTATCTCGCGCAGGTTCAGCTCTTCGACGTAGTAGAGCGAGATCACCAGCTTGTCGCGCTCAGGCAGATGGTCAATGGCCTCGGTCAGCGCTTCCATCATCTGCGACTCCTCGACGATGGCCTCCGGCTGGCGCGATGACTGGTCAGGCACGTTCATCACCTCGTCGGCCACGACCTCCATCGAGTAAGTCTCGAACTGCCGTGCATTGCCGCGGTCTTTCTCGAAACTGTCAATTTCCAGCCCCATGTATTCGGCCAGCTCGGCCTGCGTCGGCGCGCGACCGAGTTCCGAGGCCAGTGCCTGATTGGCGCTGCTGTGCGACTTGTTGAACGCGACGGCCGAGCGGGGCAGGAAGGACAGTCTCCTGACCTCGTCGATCATCGCGCCGCGCACGCGGCTGTGCGCATAGCTTTCGAAGGCCACGCCCTTGGTCGGGTCGAACGCGCGCGCTGCCTCGATCAGGCCGATCATGCCGACCTGCACCAGCTCGTCCACCTCCATGAAAGGAGGAATGCGTGCCTTCAGGTGCACGGCAATGCGCTTGACCATCCCCAGATTTTCAAGGATCAGGGCTTCGTCAGGGCTCTTGCCGGCGCGGCCGGTCTGTTCGTAGAGTCGGATGGAAGGTGGCATGGCTTAACCCCCGGGGTTCTGCCGGACCAGACGTTCCATGAAGAACTGCAATCCTCCGGAGGCCTGATGAATGGCGGGCAGGTGAGTAATGGCATCGGCCAGTCGCCGGTAGTCGCGTGCACCGGCGCTGCCGGGCGCAAATTCCAGAACCGACTGGTATTTTTTGAGCGCGGCGAGGATCAGCTCGTCGGACTCGATCGATGTCAAATATTGTAATGTTTTTCCCAGGAAACGATCGCAGACCTCATTTACTCGGCGATACAGCTGCGCGCCGGCGGCCTGGCTCTCGACCATGTTCGGTATCAGATAGATCTCGTCGAGCTCGAGGTCGCGCGTCATCACCTTGATGATGCCGTAGGCGTCGGCAATGGAAGAGGGCTCGTCCTTGACCACAATGAAGCGGCGCTGGCAGGCTTCCATGAAGGCCAGCACCGAAGGCGCGATGCCGGCAGCGGCATCCACGATCAGGTAATCGATATCGTCATCCAGCGCGGAGAAAGCATTCACGATGCCGGCGGTGATCGCCGGGCTGATCGCGGCCATGTGATGCACACCGGAGGCGCCGGGCACCAGCATCACGCCCTGACGGGAAGTGACGATGATCTCCTTGAGCGTCTTGTCGCCTGCGATCACGTGCGACAGGTTGTATTGGGTCTGGCAGCCCAGCGCGATCTGCGCATTCGCGAGGCCAAGGTCGCCATCCAGCAGCATCACACGCTTGCCCATCATGGTCAGCGCGACGGCGAGGTTGGTCGACAGCGTGGTTTTGCCGACGCCGCCCTTGCCGCTGGCGATGCCGATCACTTCCGTGCTGCGTTTGACGGTTTTAGCTTGCATGTGCTGCCTTCTCGATGCGGTTGACCAGTACTTTTGCGGAGGGGACGACGGTCACGTCATCCTTGTCGATCACTTCATCGGCCACCAGATGGGGCTCGACCGCGAGCCCGCGAATGGCGAGGGCGACGATCTCGTTGGCCGTCACGACCTGGCATCCTTCCGTGGCCAGCGGGCTGTGCGAACCGGCCGAGAGCTTCACCGGTTTCTCGCAGAGGACTTGCAGCAGCGCCCAGGGCTGGGTCGCTTCGTCCATGCGCGAGACCATCAGGCTGTGCCATTCGGTGTTTGGCCCGGAAAGGTAATTGCGGACCGTCGTGCTGGATGCATCGGCCGGTACGATCAGATGGCACTGGACCTCGGGGACGCAGGATGTGATCTGCTCCAGCTTTTCCATCACCTGCACACCGGGCGTGTCGATCAGCACCAGACGGCGCTGGCCGAGCTCGGAGAGCAGCAGTTTCAGGGTCTCGGGATCATTCGCGCGCAGGCAGTCGATACCTGCCTGAGAGCACAGCATCTGAATCTGGCTCCACGCACCGGCGCGCTGGTCGCTGTAGCTGATGACAGCGACGGACTCCACGCCCTTGCGCTCGGCAGCCGCGCGCGCGATGCGCGCCACCATTAATGTTTTGCCCGAACCGGCCGGGCCGGCAATCGCATGCACGCCGCGCTGGGGCAGCTTGGCCCAGTGCTCGCCAATGCTCTTGGTCAGGTGCAGCCGGAGCGCGTCCGTGGCTTCCTCGAGGCTGCTCATGGTGTTGATATGGTCGACCAGCAGCGTGCGCAGCGAGACCGGGATGCTGGCCTCGGCCAGAGCAGTCACGAGCGGGCGCACGGCGGTGTTGACCGGGGTCTCTGACTGCCAGGCAGCGACGCGCTGGGCAAGCTTGAATTCTTTGCGGATGGCGGCCAGCTCGTCGCGCACGAGGTCGACGATCTCGCGGCCGCGAATGTAATCACGCGCGTTCTGCGCGGAGGATTCGCTGTCCTCGGTCTCGCGCTTGCCGGAGTGATAGTCGGTCTTGCGCGAGGGCAGGGGCAGGTCTTCGGGCTCATCCGTGGATTCCTCATCACTGGCCGTAGCGCCCTTGTCCAGTGACTTGAACGACTGCTGCAGCACCTGACCGAAACGCTCGCCATCGCCGCGCTCACCGGTCACCGTCCAGGGCTCGGGAGCGACATCGACAGCGACAATCACTTCGGTCATTCCGTTGACCCGGGAATTGGATACGAAGAGCACGTCCTGACCGTACAGGGCGACCGCTTTTTCGGTGGCCCTGCGAATGTCTTTTGCGAGGATGCGTTTGAGTTCCATATTGTTTTCCTGTTACGCGTCTGGTCAGGACTTGGTCTGTGCTTCAACCGTGTAAATCACTTTCACTGACTGGTCGTCCGGGATCTCGGTGTACGAAAGCACCGTCATCTCGGGAATCCGGTGGCGGATCATCTTGGAGAGCCACGGACGGATCGAGGGTGCCACCACCAGCACGGCGGGGTTGCCATCGTCTTCCACAGTACGTCCTGCTTCGCGCAGCGCTGAGAACAGGCTCTCTGCGAGGCCGGGCTCGATCACCACCGACTGGCCGGGGCCGCCATTGGTGAGCACGTTGTGCAGCAGTTGTTCGAGGTCGGGCGCCAGCGTCATCACGGGCAGGCTGTCCTTGTTGTCGACCAGCTCTTGCACGATCATGCGGCCGAGCTTGGGGCGTACATACGCCGTGAGCTGCTCCGGATCCTGCGTCTTGCCGGCCGACTCGGAGAGCGCCTCGACGATGGAACGCATGTCACGGATGGGCACGCCTTCAGTCAGCAGGTTTTGCAGGGTGCGGGTGATGATGCCGAGCGCCATCTTGCCGGGCACGAGGTCTTCCACCAGCTTGGGCGATTTGGCGGCGAGTTTGTCGAGCAGCTGCTGGGTCTCATCATGAGAGAGCAGTTCAGCGGCGTTGTCGCGCAAGACTTTGTTCAGGTGCGTGGCGATTGCTGTGGCCGGGTCGACCACGGTGTAGCCGAGCGTGCGCGCGACTTCGCGCTGCGACGGGTCGATCCACACGGCGTCGAGTCCGAATGCCGGTTCTTTGGTGGCGATGCCTTCGAGCTCGCCGTAGACTTTGCCCGGGTTGATTGCCAGCTCGCGGCCGCTGCGGATCTCGCCCTTGCCGCGCACCACACCGTTCATGACGATGTGATAGACATCCGGATCCAGATTCAGGGCATCGCGAATGCGCACCGGCTGGATCAGGAAGCCCATTTCGGCGGAGAGCTTCTTGCGCACACCCTTGACGCGCGACATCAGCTGGCCGCCGGTTTCCGGATTCACCAGCGGTATCAGGCCGTAGCCAATTTCCAGACCGATCAGATCGACCTGATCAACATCGTCCCAGTCCAGTTCTTTGGGCGGCTCCGTCTTCTCGTCGGTCGCGGCCTGCAATTCGGCTTCCCTGGTCGCGACGTCATCCTGTCTCAGCAACATGAAACCGAGTCCGGCCGACGCCAGCGCCAGCGTCAGGAACACCAGATGCGGCATGCCGGGCACGACGCCCAGAATCGTCATGATGGCCGCGCCGATGAACAGGGCGGTGGGGTTGGACAGCTGCGAGACGGCCTGCTCGGTCATGGTCTCCGAGGTCGTCACGCGGGTGACGATGATCGCAGTGGCCAGCGAGAGGAAGAGCGAAGGAATCTGTGCGACCAGGCCATCGCCAATGGTCAGCAGTACATACAGTTTGCCGGCATCGGCGAAGGTCAGGCCATGCTGGCCCACGCCGATCGCGAAGCCGCCGATGACGTTAATGACCAGAACGAGCAAACCGGCGAGCGCGTCGCCGGAGACGAATTTCGACGCACCATCCATCGAGCCGAAGAAGTCCGCTTCTTGCGCGATCTCGTCGCGGCGGGCCTTGGCCTGCTCTTGTGTAATCGAACCCGCATTCAGGTCGGCGTCGATCGCCATCTGCTTGCCGGGCATCGCATCCAGCGTGAAGCGGGCGTTGACCTCGGAGACCCGGCCCGCGCCCTTGGTGACCACCACGAAGTTGATGATCATCAGAATCACGAAGATGATGAAGCCCACCAGATAATTACCGGCGATGACGAACTCGCCGAAGGCGGCAATCACCGCACCGGCCGCATGTTCGCCCTCATGGCCATTCACCAGAATCACCCGCGTCGAGGCGACGTTCAGCGCCAGCCGCAGCATGGTTGCAAAAAGCAGAACAGAAGGGAAGGACGAGAAATCCAGCGGCTTCTTGGTGCCGATGGCGATCATGATCACGATCACCGACACCAGAATGTTGAAGGTGAACAGGACGTCCAGCAGCATCGGCGGCAGCGGGATTACCAGCATCGCCATGATCAGCAATACCAGGAAAGGAATGCCCAGGCCCGAGAAATCGAAGCCAGACAGTCGCTGTCGGATTGTTGACATGGAAAGGGTGCTCATAGCAGCGCCGGATTAAAAATTTCTTTTTAAATCAACTGGTTAAAAATTCATTCCGTGGTACGGAGGTTTCCTTGCGGAAGTATTAAGCAATTGATGTGCCATCTGTTGCCGTTGGTCACTCCCTTGGTGCTGATCGGTTTCATCCGGTGCATGCAGGGCGGGAAGCCGTCACTATTTGCCGGATTGGCAATCACATTGGGCCCTTTCGGCGTTCTTCCGGGCCGCCTCAGGCCTTGTTCAGCCCTTCTCCAGCCCTTATTCAGCCCTTCTGGTCTCGCAAAACAGGCAAAAAGGTTAAAGAACCCGAAACCCTTGCCGATTAACCGGGGGAGTAAAGGACTTTTTGCTCACCGTTAACACTTTTAACTGATGAAACCCAGGGATCTTGTCAGGCATCATTAGACGGATTCCCAACAGGAATATCGGTTCAACGGCAAAAAGTGTTCCCGGAAGTAGCGAACGCTGATGACGACAACAAGGGGTGATTTATGAACAAGATGTCCAAATGCACAATGGTCTCGCTGGTGGCGCTGATCTCTGCCTGCCAGACGATTCCTTCCGTTGCGGTGGCTGACAATGCTTCCGCCAAGGCCGAAGCCAAGCCGGTCGAGTCGGTCAGGCCGGCGGAACCCAAGGCTCCCGTGGTTGAACTCGCCAAGGCCGAGCCCAAGGTCGAGTCCAAGGCGACGGCGGAGCCGGTGTCAATGATCACGCCGATGATGGAGCGTCAGCAGACGATCCGCGCCACCGGCTATGCGGTGATCACGACCCAGAGCCACAAGAACCCGGCACAGCAGCGCCTGATGGCGATCCGTGCTTCCAAGCTCGACGCCTACCGCGCCCTGACTGAACAGGTCTATGGCCAGCAGCTCGATGCCACGACGACCGTCGCTGAGATGATCGTCACCAGCGATACCTTCCGCACCCGCGTGCAGGGCATCATTTACGGCGCTGTGCTCGAGTCGATCACGCCGATCGGTGACGACACCTACGAGACCACGCTGTCGCTGGATGGCCGCGTCGTCAACGACCTGCGCGTGCTGTACCTGAACCAGCTGGCGGCTCGTAACCGTTAATCCGGACGACGACCCGAAAATCCCGATACAGGCTGATCATCATGCGCCCGACTCGCTTCATGCCTCGTGTACTTCCCTTGCTCCTGGCCTTGCCGCTGGCCGGTGCGCTGCTGTCCGCTCATGCGGGCGACGCACCGCTGCCCACCGACCCGCGCAAGCGCCTGGAAGCTCTGCAAAATGCACTCGTGAAGGCCGCCATGGATGGCCAGACTCGCGTGCACACCGCAGCCTGGGTGGACAACAGCGGCAAACTGCATGAAAACGTCCGCATCAACTCGGACATGAAAGTGCGTGGCGTGCGGGTGCTGAATTATCTGCAGGTCGAAGATGGTCCTTCAGCAGCGATCATCGCTGAAGGCAAGGGCGTGATGCCCAGCGAGGAAGTCTGCAAGGCCAACCTGCAGCGCTACCGTCGCGAAGCGACCTTCGATGTGCAGATGAAGATCGCCACCAGCGGCGCCGACCAGTACGACTGGGCGCGGCTGCTGCATCAGGCAAAGAACAAGCTGTTCGCGCGCGCGTCGGCCGGTCGCAAGTGGTCGCTGTCGCCTCTGACGCAGATGCCGGCCAATGCCTACGACCGTCATCTGCAGGGCAGCAAAGCAGACATCGCGCCGTATCACATGCAGCTGGAATTGCTGCCGGCCGGAGCGCTGGGCATCGAGCCGATCCGTCCTCGCACGGACAAGCCGGTGATGCATAAAGTGGCTGCCGCAGCCCGCGAACTTTTCAATGACGATGCACCGCGCAAGGCGCCCGTGCCTTTTGTGATGCGCTTGTCGGTGACCGAGCGCAACAGCGGTCGCACGCTCTGGCAGGATGCGGTGCCGCTGTTCTTCCCTGCGGCCGAGCTGTCGATCAGCAGCCAGCCGCTGCCGCCGGGCCTGCTGTCCGAACTGGATCGCGTGCTCGAGCGCTGGAACGACAAGATGGACGCCGATTTTGGCTGCCGTCCTCAGCACTTCAATGTCATGCCCGAGAGCGTCGCGAATGGCTGGGTGATCAATGGCGGACTGGTCGCGGGTCTGGCGATCGGTGATCAGTTCCTGCTGATGAACCGCGAGCATCTGCCGGCAAGAATTCTCGAGCCCGACAGCGCGCAGCATCTGGCGCTGGTCGAGGTCGTCAGTGTGGAATCCGGCAAGGCCGTGATCAGGAAACTGGCCGGTCCGAGAGACATTGCAAGATCTGGCGACTGGGTCGCCACCCCCTTCTGAGTAATCCGGAGAAGAACATGAACAAACTCACCCGACAGCTGCTGCTGGCAGCGATCATGATGGCGCTGGGAGGCACTGCCATCGCCGCTGATGCGCCCAAGGAGCCGCCGAAAGACGCCAAGGATGCGAAGGACGCGAAGAAGGAAGAAGCCAAGGGCGACGAGTCCGACCTGCCGTCCAAGCCATATCCGAAGAACGCCGTGCCCAAGGCTTTCCAGCCCAAGAAGGACGAGACCAAGGAAGCCGCTGCCAAGCCCGATGCTGCGCCCGACAAGGCCGCCGCCAAGCCGGCGGACAAGCCCGCCGAGAAGCACGCAGAAAAACCGGCTGACAAACATGGCGACAAGCAGGGTGACAAACATGCCGAGAAGCCAGCTGAGAAGACCATCGACAAGCCGTTGGTAAAGGTGCCCGCGCTGGACAAGCATGACACAGGTCATGACAAGCCGGTCGTGGTGACGATGGCGAAGAAGCGCAAGCCCGCGCGTGCTGTGCCGGTGGCGATGGCGAATGGCGCGATGCCGCAGCTGGCGCAGGAGAGCGCGCGCAGCACCGCGCTGTCGAATGATCGCGAAGCCTATGTTGCACAGTCGGGCGACACGCTGGACAAAGTGATCAGGAAGACTTTCCCCGCAACGCCGTTCTCGATGGAAGTGATGCGCGAGGCTTTCGTGCGCGCCAATCCGAAGATGGTGCCGCCCAAGAACGTCAAGCTCAAGCCGGGTCAGGTGGTGAATCTGCCTGACGTGAACGTGATGCGCATGGTGGTGATGGGTGAGGGCTCCGGCCCGGCGACGATGGCCGTCAGTGGCGACGTTCACTATGACAAGAAGCCGCAAATCTTCGTGCCTGCATCGACCGCACCGGCCGCCGCCGCACCGTCAGCGGCTGTGATGAGCCAGCCGATCGCCATCCCCCGACTGCCGGTGAACGTTGCGACCAGCAGCCTGCCGGCACCCGAGGTCAGCATGGAAGAAAAGAAAAAGTGGGTGCGCTACCCCTGAGCATCTCACGCCTTTCACTCACCCCGTGATCCCGGGACATCGCAATGCAAGGCCCTGAGCAGTTACTGCTGACGGGCCGCATCCACCCGATCTCTCTCGACGTTCGTCCTCTTCAGCTGGAAAACACGCTGGCCCGCACCCTGGGCCTGCGTGATGGCCAGATCGTTCAGGCCACGCTGGAGATGCGTGGCGACAGTCTCAAACTCCTGATCAATGGCGGCCTGATCGATCTGCCGCCGGGCCTGCGTTTTCGCGCAGGCGACACCGTGTGGCTGAGAGCCCAGGCACGTCCGGGCAGCTGGCTGCTGCGGCCCGTTGATGCACGCTTGGCGGCCGCTGCCGGTGCGGTGGAGATGTCGGCCACTGAATCGCCTGCCTCCTCTCAGCCGGCACGCGCACAGGGATTGCCGCCACCGGCCATTCATCTGAATACCTCGCGACTGCAAGCCTTGCTGCTGCGCCCGCCGCTGACGCCGGAGCTGATGTCGCTGCTCAAACCCAAAGAGCTGGCCGCGCTGCTGAAAAATGTCGGCAATGAGGAGCTGGTGGTCCTGTTCCGGCAGCTGCAGCTATCGATACGCGGTCTCGTGCCGGAAGCCTTGCAGAGCAGTGTGATGGCGTCCGGCCTGTGGCTGGAGGCCTTGCTGGGCAGTGGGCAGCTCGGCGCGACGCCCGATGTGAAGACCTTGCTGCGGCGGATGCTGCGCGCACTGGGCGAGCGCGATTCGCCCGATCAGGCGCGGATCTCACGCGCCATCGACGACATTGAATCGGCTCAGGTGGAGTCAGTGAAGGCACAAACCCGCGGCGAACTGGTGTTCCCGCTCGTGCTGCCGTTTCGCGATGCCAATCCGGTGGAGCTGCGGTTTGCCCGTGCACGACGGCGCGCTCAGGACGAGCCGGCGTTCACGGTCGATCTGCACACCCAGCATGCGACGCTGGGCGAGCTGTGGCTGCAGATCTCCGTCACCGAGCGAACGCAGGTGCACCTGATGCTGTGGGCGACCCAGCTTCAGACGGCCACGGCGGCCCGCAAACAGGCAGCGCTGCTGCGACAGCGGCTGGCGGGGGCGGGTCTTTCCTTTGGCACGATGCGCGTGTTCAATGCGCCCAGGCCAGTCGAGCTGCAGGAGAGGGCAGCGCCGGGCGCCATGCTGGACATACAGACATGAAGCGACGCGATTTTTTTCAGGCCGCCGACGCCGACCCTGCGACGCCCTTGCGACGCGTCGACGAGACGCTGGTGGCGGCCATTCGTGAAGAAGCGCAGCGGCGGGGCATCGAGCTGACCAACGACCCGGCGTTGCTGGCGACACTGGCCAGCGTGGAGAGCGAAGCGCAGATTCCGCGCGAGCTGTATGCGGCGATGGCGGTGGTGCTGTCGTGGGTGGATGGGCTGAGCGCTCAGCCGGGGGACGGGCAGCCCATGCAACCGACGCCATCGACGCCGGCCGACTAGGGCGTGCTGGGTCAGGCTTCCTCGAAGCCGCGCCCGCGCTTGCCGCGCGACATGCGGCCTAAGCGGTCATAGACTTCAACCGAGGCGGTCTGGTCGAGGCCGAGCAGGGTGTTCAGTGTGCCGCGAATGGCGTCGAGCTTGCGGCTGATCAGCACTTCATTGCGACGATGCAGTTCACGGCATTCCATGATCATCTGCTTGAAGCCGTCCCAGTCGGGATCATCCAGCACGCTGTCGGGCGTGCCGACACGGGTCAGCGCGTTCAGTGTGGCGAAGATATCGATTTTGCGGGGCTGCATGGCCTCGAAAGCATCGAGGTCCTGGGCGCGCAGTGCCTCGAATTCCTGTTCGAGCAGATCCTTCAGCGCGAGCGCGTGTTGCACCGAGGCGACCAGCTCGGGGCTGGCGGCCGGGGGGAGTAGCGACGAAGCGGCTTGCTCCGGGCTCGTCATCATCATGGGTTGTGCTTAGCGTGATGCCTGGGATCGGGGGTGATCTCAGCCGATAAGCTTCTCCATGGAGACAAAGCTTTCCGCAATGCGGCGGGCGTTGAGCGGGTAGTTGCCCTCTTTCAGCGCCTGCTTGATGGCCTCGACCTTGTTGCGGTCGAAGGCAGGCTCTCCCATTGCTTTTTGGGCAATGTCGGAGAGCACCAGTTCATCGGCGCGCGGGGCGGCTGCCTTGGCTGGCTTGCCAGCGTCTGCCGCGACCAGGTCCTCGCGCTCGGCTGTCTTGCGCTTGGCCTTGTCGAGCGAGGCTTTGTCCAGCGACGCATTGCCGTTGAAAATGCCAGATATCGGGTTGCTCATAGTTTTCTCACTTTCGGCATAAAGCCACTTTTTCCTGTCACATCGAATATCGGACTGGCCAGCTGGAACTTTAGGCCTTTTTCGAAAAAATTTTTCTCAGATAAAAACATCAATAAAAACAACTACTTATAATCCTCTGGCCGCACCCTTGCCCGTGATGATACCGGAGAGGGTGGTGCCGGATTCCGGATTGCGCAGCTTGATCTGTTCATTCAGCCGCCCGTCCTGCATGGCCTCGACTCTCACGGAGATCATGAATTCCGGCGGTTTGCCGACGACCAGATTCACCTGATCGCCTTTCTTGACCATCAGCGCGGGGCGCATGTCGCTGGTCCTCAGTGCCTCGCCGGCACGCAGGGGCCGCATCAGTTCATAGCCTTCCAGCCCCGACAGATCAAACAGGTGAGTACGGCTTATTTTTTCGGCATCCATCCGGTCCAGCTTGAACATGTCGGGCTTCAGAGGCTGTCCGGGATTCAGGTTGCTGGTCGCGATGACGACCTGCCGGCTTTCCGCAATGTCGGTGGTTTGCAAGACCTGACCGGCCGGCACGGATCTGGCCATGCGGGTTCCGGGCGACAGCTCATTCGCGATCCAGAACGGCGTGCCGCTGGCGCCCGGCGGCAGGTCGATACGTTCTATTGCTGATTCGGTCAGCAGGTCGCCGGCTTTCAGCGCCACGCGGGCGCGCAGCGCGCGCTGATTCTTTTCAAGATCCTGCGCGAGCACGGGCTGGCCTTTGCTCAGCGCCTTTCGCAGCTGCTTGCCCGAGAGGAGGGCACGATCGTCAAAGCCGCCGGGCGGCAGAGCCGGCACCGGCTTGATCTCAAGGTCGGCGTCCGCCAGCACATGACCGCTCGGCAGATCACGGCGCGTGATCACCATGCCCTGTGTGCTTTGCTGGCTGAAGCTCACTTTGACGAACATCTGCCAGTTCGGCTTGCTGCAGCGGACACGGACGTTTTCACGATTAACAAAAGGATAATCAAAACTGAAGCTGCCGGCGCAGGGCTGGACCTGCACGCGGGGATCGAGCGCAGCCATCTTCACCTGATCGGCCTGTGCGCCGGTTTGCGCAGCCACCCACTGTCCGAGCGCGGTCTCCATCGCCTGCTGCGGCGTGCCAGCCAGCGCGGGCGAGGCCAGCGCGAGCAGCAGGCTCGCCAGCCAGGCGCGCATCACGACAGATAAGAAGTCTCTGATGGTCATCGTTGCTGTAGTGGCAAATGATTCGGTGGTACGGGCTTTGCTAAATGACTGTCAGTCGCGGGTCTTGCTGTTGAACTTCCGACAGTCGCGGCAATAACAGCAAGAATAGTTCCAGCCCTGCAGAGGCCACAGACCATGGATATACGAACGCATAGTAATGATCAGGCAGCCCATGTTGCCAATGAAAGAACAGAGCGGCCCCGCATCCGAGAAGCGGTGCCGGCGACGTCTTTTCGTCAGGCTGTCGAAGAAGCGAACAATGACGTAGTGCGCGTCCAGCGCGGCGACACGCTGGTCAGCCTCACGCGCCAGTATCTGGGCGATGCGGCCACGCAGCTGAACAAGGGACAGATCTACGATCTCGCGAAAAACATCGCGAAAGAAAACGGTATACACAATCCGGATCGCATCATGCCCGGCCAGCAGATCAACATGGCCCCGATGTCGACCCTGGCCGCGCTGAAGCTGAGGCAGGGTGCTGTCGAAAGCGTGCAGATGTCAGACGACAGCCCGCGTACCGCAGCCCCCATTCTGGAGAAAACACTGGCACGTGCGGTCGCCAAAGGTTACCTGCCGGCGCAAGACCAGCAAGCGGTGCGCGAGAAGATCGTGCAGCTGGCTTCGCGTCACGGTTTTTCGCCGGATGATTTCGCACGCACCACGCTGATGGAATCCGATGGACTGAACCCGCGTGCCACCAACGGCAGCTGTCACGGCATCATTCAGTTCTGCGCCGGCGGCAATCGCGGCGCGGCGAGTGCGGGCTATGCGAAGAATCCGAAAGAGATCCTGTCGCTCTCGGTGCTGCAACAGCTCGATCTGGTCGACCGCTACTTTGCCGACACCCGGCTCAAGGACTTTGGTCCGGCCTCACTCGACAATTTATATCTGACCGTGCTGACGCCCAACGCCCGGAATGAAACCCGGCCCGATGCGCCGCTGAATATCGCGGGCAGGCAGGCGGCCTATTTATATGAAGGCCGTGATCCCTCCGGCGTCATCACCCGCAACTCCATTGTCAATGGTCTCAAGCTCAATGCGCGCGATCGTCTGAGCGATGTGACGGTGGCACGCGTGGAGCGCAAGGTCATGTAAGCAGCAGAGGGCGGCAACGCATTGCCGCCTGATCGTCAGCCTCTCGGCTCGGCTACCTGAAGCGGCAAATACTTGCCGCTTTTTCCTCTGAATTCTCACGTTTTTCCGCCAAAAAACAGTCTGGCACGGCGCTTGCAATGGTCGGATCGACAGCTGGGAACTTTAGCGAACTGTCGGCATTCCGGCGTTCGAATTCTGGCAGCAAGGAGCACGTGATGGATTTACTCATTAACTCATTAGGCATACATGACAAGGCGCTGCGGGTGCGTAACCAGCGCATGGAACTGCTCGCGCGGAATATCGCCAACGAGGACACGCCGCATTTCAAAGCGCGCGAACTCGACTTCAAGAAAGTCATGGCCAAGTTCGAGCCGCAGGAAACGATCGCGTCCACGCACACCACGCATTTTGCCTACGGCGACGAGAAGACGGATGACGACGGCCTGCGCTATCGCGTGCCGTTCAATGCCTCCATGGATGGCAACACCGTCGAGATCACCGTCGAGCAGGCCAAGTACGGTAAAGCTGCCGCTGACTATCAGGCGACGCTGACCTTTATCGAAAACCGCGTCAACAGCATCCGCAAGGCGCTGAGAGGGGAGTAAACCATCATGCCCATGTCCATCGATAACATTTTCGGCATTGGCGGTACTGCGCTGCATGCGCAGATCACCCGCCTGAATACTACGGCGTCCAATCTCGCAAATGCCGGCACGACGGCAGCGACTGAGAAAGAGGCCTATCGCGGCAAGCGCACCATCTTCAAGGCGCTGATGGATGAAGAAATGACGCATGCCGGCGCGCCGTATGTCGGTGGCGTGAAGGTCGACAAGATCGTCGACGACACCAAACCCGTGCCGCGCGTCTATGACCCGAACAATCCGCTGGCCGATGCCGAGGGTTTTGTCTTCCAGTCGAACGTGAACGAAGTCACCGAGATGGTCGACATGATGGCGGCCTCACGCTCGTATCAGAACAATGTTGAAGTCGTGAATACGGCGCGCGAACTGATGATGCGCTCGCTCGACATCATCAAGGCATAAGGAATCCTGACATGGCATCCACTCTCACCGGCGCCGCCGCCAGCACATCGACCAATACGCTGCCCTCCAGTATCAAGACCACGGGTCAGTACAAGAAAGAAGAAGAGCAAAAGGTGCTCAATGGCGATGGTGGCGCGATGGGGCAGACCGCATTCCTGACGCTGTTCACCACGCAGCTGCAGAACCAGAATCCGCTCGATCCGATGGAGAACGAGGCGTTCGTCGCGCAGCTCGCGCAGTTCTCGCAGCTCGAAGCGACGACCAAGATGTCGGACAACCTGCAGAACCTGGTGGCGTCAATGTCGAATGAGCGCATGAGTTCGATGTCAGGGCTGCTCGGCAAGAAGATCGCGATCAGTGATGGCAAGGCACTGCTGTCCGGCGCTCAACCGGTCGAAGGCTCGGTGGCGCTCGACAACGACGTGGATTCGATCACATTGAAAGTCTATTCATCGACGGGCCAGCTGGTACGCACCGGCCAGGTCGGCGCCCAGAAGAAGGGCGATTTCATGTTCAGCTGGGATGGGAAGGACGACTACGGCAACCAGCTCGACGATGGTGTCTATCGAATGGAGGCCAGCGCAACGCGCTTCGGCAAATCCAGCAAGGCGCCGGTCTCGACGATGGCCATGGTCAAGTCAGTCACGACCGACGCGACCACCGGCGACCTGCAGGTCGAGCTTGAAGACGGCTCCAAAGTCAGCATGACGCAGATAAAGCGCGTCGGTTTTTAAAGAATAGTTAATCACAGACAGTCCACCCGGATCCAGGAGAAACACACATGTCTTTCTATACCGCCCTGACAGGTTTGCAAGCCGCGACGGCATCGCTGGGAGTCACCAGTAACAACATCGCCAACGTGGGCACGACCGGCTTCAAGCGTTCGCGCGCAGACTTCGGCGATATCTTTGCGACCTCGCCACTGCAAAAAGCCTCGGCGACCATCGGTCAGGGTGTGGCGCTCAAGCAGGTGAGTCAGGAATTCAGTCAGGGCAATATTCAGTTCTCGGCGAACTCGCTGGACATCGCGATCACGGGCGACGGTTTCTTCCCGCTGAAGTCGGCGGACGGCCTGCAGGATATCTACACCCGTAACGGTACCTTCCTGCTGGACGAATCCTTCAATGTGGTGAACTCGGCTGGCCAGTCGCTGATCGCTGCGGCGGTCGACTCTTCCGGCAAAGCAGATCTCGACAATATGTCCAAGCTGCTGATACCGCCCAAGACCAGCGGCGATGCGAATGAGACGACCGACATCACGCTAGGCTTGAATTTTCCCTCGGATGCAGAAGTCGTCACCAAGCCCTTCGACAAGAACGATCCGACGACCTACAACAAGACCAGCGCGATTACGGTCTATGACGCGGGTGGCAACGATTATCTGGCGACGGTGTATTTCGTCAAAACACAAACTGCCAGTCTCGCTGATCCGACGGCCAAATGGCAGACGTATACCTATGTTGGCGAGACCCGGATGAAGGAGCAGCTGATCCAATCCAAGGATGGCACCGATGCGCTGTATGTAAATAAATATGGCCAGGTCAAAAAAGAGAGTGATATCCCGCCTGAGCTGATTGCCCGAGGCGTCACTAAGCTGGTGCATCTGGATGATCTGAAGAACCCCGTGTCCTCGCTGCCCGCTGCAGTGGCCGGTGACCAGCTGACTACCGGCGTGAACAATGCCTGGAAAAACGGTCTGGTCATCAATGATCAGCTGCAGAATCAGGCACCGGCAATGATGGGTGGTGACACCCAGCTAATCAGCATCGAGGAGAACCCGGCGACGACCGGCCAGCTGCAGATCACGCTGCAGGGCATTCTCGGGCAGGACGGCACCACTCAGGTCACGACGCCGATTACGGTGACGGTCGATTCGACGGATACCAAATTCACTATCGCTGAAAAGATACGGGCACTGATCGCTGACGATCCGACCTTCCTCAACGATACCTATCCCGGGCGCAGCGTGACCAACAACGGTGATGGCACGGTATCGATCACCTACTCGAAGGCCGACGGCATACTGCCGCTGGAGACCCCGATCCCGACCTCGGTCAGCATCGTGCAGACTGCAACGGGTGGAACCGGTTCAGTCGTTACAGCGAGTGTGGAGAAGATCTACAGCGCTGATGATCTGGCATTCTCGCTGAATATCGATGGCTCTGAGACGCCGATGCGGATCGATCTCAGCTATCTCAACTCCTCCGATGTAAAAAAATCTTACACGGGTGCCGAGATTGCCCGCGAGATCACGAACGTGATCAACAAGACCTACGGCGATGAAAAATACTTCGATTTCACGCAGGGTGACATCAATGTCAATGACAACATCCTGTTGAATCTGAAGGCACTGAACCTGGCGGACGATACCGACGCCGGACTGACGCTGGCCTTCAAATTCAGACAGCAGGTCGCACCGCAGCTACAGGACGACGGCGTCACGCTGGGTCCGGATCCGGATATCGCAGCCACGGGCGCAGCCGACCTCACCAACGACACCACAGGCCTGAACGCCAATGGCGAATATGTATTTGCCGATCTGTCGAAGGTCACGCGCGACGATATCGTCAAGGCGATGCAGACCATCATCGACAATGCCGCCGGTACGGACAAGACTTCGGACGCGTACAAGAAATTCTCCACCCTGAAGGTGGCTTACGATCCGGTGCTGCAGACCTTCACGTTCAAGAACGATGCGAACCTCGAGATCCGTCTCAGCGCTCCCAATCTCGCTGTCAAAGGGTTGATGGGTCTGACCGCGAATGAGACCGCTGTGGATCCCTCTACGGGTGGTTATGGCGAGCATATTCTCCCCAATGGTCAATTGCTGGTGCCGCTGAAGGATCAGCGCTACGGTACCGTGGTGTCGTATGACGATGTGACCCGTCGCTTCACGATTTCGTCAGGTACCACCGGTGATGATTCCAGTGTGCAGATCGTTCATGCTTCGGCCAATGCCTACTACCTCCTGGGGCTGGCCACGAAAGAAGTGGCGACCTCGCCCGTTCCGTTCCGAGGCATTATTTCCGAGCCTGCGGTGGTTACAGGCGGGACGATCGGCCTGAACCTCGATAACAAATTCCGTGTCGATGCGACGAACAATCAGTTCGTGGTGACGGTCGATAACGTCACCGGCCTGATTGAAATGCCGATGAAGGCCGATTACACGATCGAAGAATTCCGCTCGACGCTGGAGAACCGCATCAATGCCCTGGCCGACCGCTACGGCCGCACCGTGAACGGTGTGAAGGTCGACGTTAAGGGTGACAAGAACAAGTATTTTTCGATCAGCACCGGCACGACCGGCGACAACTCCTTCCTCAAAGTGTCGGGTAACAGCATCTGGGGTCTGGACAATCTGCCCAGCGCGCGCGGTACGACCAGTACCTGGCAGGAGCCGACGCAGGCCAGGAACGAAGATGGCTTTCCGTTGTATGTCAGCCGCGATGGCAAAGAGACGACGGATCCGGGGCAGTTCTCTGAAGACGAGACACGCGACCTGTGGACACCGGTGTTCTATGACAATGGTGAGTTGACCTTCAATAACAAGGGCGATTTGGTCTCACCCTTCGATGCGATTGCGTTTGATCGCGCAACCCTCGGTGACACAGGATCGACCCTGCAGTTCTCGATCGATTTCACCGCATCGACGCAGTATTCCTCGCCGTTCTCGGTGCGCAAGCAGGACCAGAATGGCCGTCCGGAGGGGGACCTGATCGGTGTGGATATCGCTGATGATGGTCTGGTGAATGCCAGCTATTCGAACGGCACAACCAAATCGCTGGCCAAGATCGTTCTGGCCAACTTTGCGGCGCCCACGGGCCTGCGCCAGTTGGGCGACGCAAGCTACTACGCCACCTCGAAATCGGGTACGGCGCGCTACGGCGAGGCGGGATCCGCCGGCTATGGCACGGTGCGTGCCGGCGCGCGAGAGCGAGCCAACGTCGATCTTACCAATGAGCTGGTGGAACTGATCACGGCACAGCGCGCGTTCCAGGCGAATGCCAAAGCGATCGAGACCAACAATACCCTGACCCAGGCCATCATCAACATTCGTAGCTGATGATCGCTGATTTCTGACGAGAAGCCGACATGGACCGTTTAGCCTTTACCTCGATGGCGTCGATCAATGAGCGACGCCTGCTGCGCGAGCAGCTCAATAACGAGCTGGCCAATGTCTCCACGGTCGGCTTCAAGAAGAGC
>JACCDH011691178.1_pt1 | contig 21455 bp, 17 predicted proteins | sample 7442481 | NCBI WGS metagenome assembly JACCDH01 (sample SAMN15323433, study PRJNA562643) | freshwater metagenome | isolation source: river surface water | place: USA:Blue River Watershed | collected 2017-08-15
AACCCCAAGATTCAACGTGAAGAACGCAGTGGACTTTAAAGGAGAACCACCATGTCCGTGATTAACACCAACCTCAACGCGCTGGTTTCGCAAGAGTCCTCGCGTGCTTCGAACCTGAAGCTGTCGCAGTCGATGGAACGCCTGTCGACCGGCAAGCGCATCAACTCGGCCAAGGATGACGCCGCTGGCCTCGCCATCAGCAACCGTATGACCGCACAGGTCCGCGGCATCCAGATGGCTGTGAAGAACTCGAACGACGCGATCTCGATGACCCAGACCGCTGAAGGCGCTTACGGCCAGGTGGGCAACATCCTGCAGCGTATGCGTGAACTGGCTGTTCAGGCGTCTACCGGTACCGCAAGCAATGCTGACCGTTCGTCGCTGCAGCTGGAAGTCGATCAGCTCAAGCAAGAGATCGAGCACATCGCCAAGACGACCAATTTCAACAACATCAACCTGTTGGACGGTACCGCGAAGAAGGTCGTGATCCAGACCGGCGCGAACCAGGCTGACAAGATCGAGATGGGCTTCGACTCGGTCAAGACCAACCACATTGGTTCGGACATTCAGCCCTCGCTGACGACCATCAGCGGCAAGCAATCTGTCCTCGGTTCGCTCAACGCTGGTGACCTGATCATCAATGGCGTCTCGGTCGGTGCAACTTACGATCAAGATGATTCAATCTCGACCGCATCGCAAGCATCGAGTGCGATTGCCAAAGTGGCTGCCATCAATCGTATCTCCGATCAAAGCGGTGTTGTTGCAAAGGTCGGCACTACGACCGTTTCCGGCGGAGCGATGACTGGCGCGGCCTCGACCGGTACCATCGTCATCAATGGTTATACCACTGCTTCAGTCACCACCAGCACTGACACTGCGTTGAGCCGTAAACTCGTGGTCGATGCGATCAATGCGATCTCGACTGCATCCGGTGTTAAAGCCGTAGATACCGGCAGTGACAACAACGGTATCGTCCTGACCGCCGCCGATGGCCGCAACATCGAACTGACGAATAACCTGTCGTCGGCGACGACCGGCCTTGGAACCGCGACCACCTACGTGGGTAGCTATGAGCTGTTCTCGACGGATGGCGGCGCCATCACGATCGGCTCCAAAGAGGGCAATACGCAGACCAACGGCATTGAAAAGTCTGGCCTGCGTATGGGGACCTATGAAGGTGGCATGGCCGAGACCGTGACCCGCGTCCGCGCCGCCACCGACCAGGGCAGCCTGTCACTTTCCAGCGCCGGAACTGGCACGCTGAACGGTCACACCCTGGTCATCAACGGCATCGCGATTGGTGCGGCGCTTGCTACCGACGATACGTCGTCGTACCAGACCGGTGACACCACCACGATCAGCCAGCGTTCGGCAAGCGCGATCGCAATCGCTGCAGCAATCAACAAGCAGAGCGAGCGCACTGGTGTGAAAGCGGAGGCCCAGGCCAACGTATTGCGTGGCGCGAGCTTCACCGCCGCGACGACGACAGCTACCGTGATGCTGAACGGCGTCAGCTTTACCACCGACGTCAGCGACCTGCAGAATGTGATCGACTCTTTTAACGAGAAGTCGGGCCAGACCGGTGTCGTGGCATCGCGCTTCGCAGACGCTCTGCAGCTGACCGCCGCTGATGGTCGCAACATCAGCATCGGCGTGACCGTCGGTTCGGCAGCAAACCTGGGCTTGGGCAGCGTCACATTGGGTACCAACGCAGCCGCTTCCGCGACTACTTACTACTCGACGGTCAAGCTGTCGTCCGAGGAGGCGTTCACCGTTGCAGCCGGCTACGAAGGCACAACGAACTTCGAAAACCTCGGGTTCCGTGCCGGTACGTTCGGTGGCGCTCAAGGCAACAAGGTTTCGGAAATCGATATCTCGACCCAGCAAGGGGCGAGCGACTCGATCCGTACCCTTGATGCTGCCATCGAGCAGGTCTCCGCAGCGCAGGCAAAGTCGGGCGCACTTAACAACCGGCTGGATGCGATCATCAACAACTTGTCGGAAGGTCTGCAGAACATGTCGGCATCCCGTAGCCGTATCCTCGATACCGACTACGCAACCGAAACGACCGAGCTGGCAAAGCAGCAGATCATCCAGCAGGCTGCAACCGCGATGCTCGCACAGGCCAACCAGGGCGCCCAGGGCGTGCTGGCCCTGCTCAAGTAATCGAGCGAGTCCTTCGTTGGAAAGCCGGGGTAGTGATACCCCGGCTTTTTTGGTTTGTGCGGCGTGCAAGTGTGATCGGCGATAATCCTGCCGGGTTCCGACTTATGGCTGTCCCGGCGTTTCGCTGCAGCCAAGCCGGACTGTCCGGATAATCTTCATGACTCTGAATGACGCACAAACACAGCTGATCCTGCATGGACCGGTCGAGCAGGCCGAAGCGCTGCTTGCGCTGGCCTTGTCAGGCGATGCTTTTGATCCTGCCGTGTTCGGCACACTGGCTGCGAGCCTGGTCGGAGGCGAGCGTTACGCTCTGGCGGCGATGGTGTTCGCGCGCTGGGCCGAGGTCGATGCCGCCAACCCCGAGCCCTGGAGCAATCTCGGTCTTTGCCTGTCCCGCAGCGGCCAATCACAGGCGGCGCGCGAAGTACTTGAGCATGCGCTGTCGATGTCGCCCGATTTTGCACCAGCGCGGAACAATCTCTGCTCTGTCTACCAGTTCCTCGGCGAGGCTGAACTGCAATTGCAAAATGCGCAGGAAGCTGCGAGGCTGCAGCCGGCGTCTTCGCTGGCTTACAACAATCTCGGTACGGCCTTCATGGAGCACGGCAGGTTGGACGAGGCCAGACAGGCTTTCGAGCGCAGTCGCGCGCTGGACCCCGAAAATTTCGAGGCCGGATTCAACCTGGCCAGGGTAGCTGCCGATGAGGGGCGACACGCGGAGGCACTGCGGTTCCTCGAAGCGGCCCTTGCCGGTCCGGCGAGTCGATTGCGGCATTACCGCGACATGATCGAGTACCACCTCAGCTACGAATACCTGGTGACAGGCCGGCTTGCCGAGGGCTGGGATTACTATGAGCGCGGTTTTTCGCCGGCCATATCGCCGACCATCGCGCGCCGGCCTGCGCGGCAATTTCCGGTACCGGCCTGGGACGGGCAGCCCCTGATGCGCGGACAGAGGCTCATGGTCTGGCGTGAGCAGGGCATTGGCGACGAGCTCAGGTTTGCGACGCTGTTGCCATTGCTGGACGTGGGGGAGGGTGAGGTTGTGGTCGAGTGCGATCCGCGCCTGATTTCCGCCTTTGAACGTTCCTTGCCCCGCATGCATTTCAGGGCGCCGCGCTTCCAGAGCGATGAATCAGTGTCGGCCGCCTGTGATTACGATTTCCACTTGCCAATCGGTTCGCTGGCGCGTCTGTATCTGCGATCGGCGGCATCATTCGACCGGGTCGCTACCTTGCTGCGGCCAGATCCTGCATGGGCTGAGCGTTTCGCTGCACGCTTGTCCGATAACGGCCGCAAGCGCCGTGTCGGTATTTGCTGGCGCAGCAGCCTGCTGTCCGGAAAACGCAACCGCAAGTACACCGCAATCGAAGACTGGAAGCCTTTGTTGTCGGATCCGGATACGATTTTTGTCAACCTGCAGTATGGCGATTGCGAAGAAGAGCTGCGCCACGTGGAACGGGAGCTGGGCATCACCATTGAGCGCTGGCCTGATGTCGACCTCAAGGGCGACCTGGAAGCGGTGATGGCGCTGGCCAGCCAGCTGGACCTGGTGATCTCGACGTCAACAGCCGTGGTGCCGCTTGCTGGCGCGGTTGGGGCGCCAACGCTGCTGCTCGCCCACCAGAACTGGGTGACTTTGGGGGAGACCGGGCGCTATCCGTGGTTCCCGTCGGTGACCCCGATTTTCGCGGCCCCGGATGAACCCGTTGCCAGCTGTTTGCCCAGGGCAGCTGACGCGCTGCGACGGCTGCCCCCGGGCGCCCGGCGCGTAGCCGGCTAGGCGAATCAGACGTTGGATGCCAGCGGCTTGGGCAGCGCGGTATGCAGCGGCCCGAAGTTGGCGCGGATGCCGGAACCGAAACCGCCGGTGAAGCTCAGCTGGTAGCGCGGGCCATGGTAAAGGTGCTCGGGCGTCGCCGGGAAAGCGAACTTGTCAGCGGCAAGGTCCTTGCGCACGAAGATCGCATTAATGCCGCTGATGCTGGTGCCGACCAGTTGGTAGCCTTTGCTTTCGGCCAGCTCCGTCAGTGACTGCAGCGAAGCGCCAATGTAGGACTGTTCGGAGTATTGGTAATTCGGGTCATAGCCGCCCACCAGCCGCATCGGCGGCGGATAGAGCGGGTTGTACTCCAGCACCACGACACGCGCGCGTACGCGGCTCATGCGATCGAACACATGGTAGTCATTGCCATCGATGTCGATAGACAGCAGGTCAATCTCCTCGGGAATGCCGAGCTTTTCGCAGACCGCGTTGATGTTCTCCGCATCGATATGCGAATCGTCGATGACCAGTCGTCCCTCATCGATCGCTCCCGCAAAATATTGCCGCATGAAGGTCAGCTTTGGCTGGTTGATCTCGATCCACCAGCCTTTCCAGCCGTTGAGCAGCATGTGGAAGGTGATGTTCTGCAGGCCATTGCCGACGCCGAACTCGAAAAAGGCGCGGTTGGTCGTACCGATGCGGCGGAACACCTCGGCCAGCATGCCGTCTTCCTCGTTCTGCGATGCGACGCAATAACCGTAGCGCTCGAGGCGCTTCGGATCATCGTATTTCGCATCCTTCAGGATATCGCGCACCAGGGCCTGGGACTGTGTCTGCGCAGTCCTTCGCAGGGTCTGTGCGGTATCGGCGATCAATTCATTGGTGCGACCGACGATCAGCTCCTGGCGCAGGGTGCTAAGCAGGTTGAACAGCGTCAGGTCGCCGACGAATTTGGCTGACGCTTCGGTCGCCAGCTGATGGGCTTCGCCGAGGCGCTGCGCGGCGTGCAAGGCGACGATCGCCTTCAGCAGTTGTTCTCGCTCGGCATCCTGGCCAATCGCTGCATCTACACGGGTATTCATGGGAATCTCCTTATCGCAAATAATTACCGCCGTTGACGTCAACGACACAGCCTGTCATGTAAGTGCCGGCCGGGCCGAGCAGCGCAACGGCAAGCTCGGCAATCTCGTCCACATTCGCAAAGCGCTTCAGCGGGATCGTGTCCCGAATACGGCCAAGGTCGTCCTCGCGGCGGCCCTGTGTCATTCGGGTGTTTTCGGTGATGCCGGGGGCGATGCCCAGGACCCGGACATCCGGCGCCATTTTCATCGCGAACGACTTGATGAAGGTGTTGATGCCGCCTTTGGACGCGTTGTAGACATCGTCCCATCCGCCACGGTAGGCGGACTGTGAACTGAACAGGATGATCGCCGCGCCTTTACGCAACTTGGGTCGCAGCGCACCGCAAGCGACCATCGGGCTCATCAGGTTCACATTGATCAGCTGCGCAGCCTGCTCGAGATCGTTATCCCAGATCGGCTGACCGATCGCGATGCCGGCGGCATTGATGAAAGAATCGACCTCAGTGTCCAGTGCGCGGCAGGCGGCCCGTACGTCGTCGGGCCGTGCAAAGTCGCACAGGATATGCCGGCTAGCGCCCAGGCCAGTGGCGTCTTCGACGCGCCGCACCATCGGAATGACCTCATCGCCCGAAGCGGCAAGTCTCTTGAAGATCGCTGCGCCTATGCCTGACGTCGCACCGGACACGACATGGATACGGCTCATGCGGGCGCTCCTTGCTGCTTGAGCTCCGCATGAATCCGGAAGTACTGGTGGACTGCCGCCCTACCGAAGCGGGTTTCATCGACAAACGGCAGCGTACCCGCCTCAGCTGCGCGCACGCGTGCTGCGATGGCTTCGCGCACTTCAGGCCGCTCGGCCAGAGACACGGCAGTGTTGATGTATTGGTCAAGGTCTGACGTGATGAGCGCATCGAGCCCGACGCTCGACAGCACGGCTGCTGCCTGCGCACTGCGCAAGGTTCGACCAGCGAGGGTGACGGTTGGCAGTTCTGATTCGATCGCATCCACGATCGTGGTCACCCCAGGGTAGGGGAAGGAATCCAGCCCGATGTCCATTTGCGCCAGCAAGGACTTGACAGCTTGCCTTCCGGGCAGCTGGGGCAGGATGATGATTCGGGCGGGGTCGACGCCATGACGTTCGAAGCGCGATCGGATGCGCGCGACAACGGCGTCCTGCGCCGGCCCGAAGTGCGGCGGGAACGGGTAGAGGAACATCGCAGAGTCCGGTACCCGCGCAAGGATGGTGGCCCACGCATCGAGCACCGGGCCGTGCAGCTTGGTCTGGTTGGCACCTGATACGAAAAGGACGGTCTTCTCGCCAAGGCCGAGTTGAGTGCGATTGATCGTGACCTTTGAAGGCGACTTCTCTTCGGCGAAGCTGAACGCAAACCCGGGGGAAGGCAGAGATACGAAATGCTCATTGAATTCTGACGTTGCTCCACGGGCTGCGTGATAATCGCAGCCGAAGTACTCGTCAACATAAGGCGACGCGGTCGTAACCAGCGTCGACACCGTGCAGACTGCGCGTCGCGCAACGCGATGGAATGACAAGCAGGCACCGAGTGACAATTTCGCGGTAATGTCGTTCCCGAACACCAGCACGTCGAGGTCTGCGGCACGGAGCGCGGCAACTGCTTTCGGTAATTCTGATGGCACGCGGACAATGCGGTCGCTGGCGCTTGCCATGCGCTGACCGAAGGCGTCCAGCGGATGCTCTTCTGCAACAAACAGGATCAGCTCGATGCCGCTTTTTTTTGCTTGCGAGAAGAAGGGTAGCAGCGAGGTCGTTTCCGGATCTGCACGCAGATGTCGGAACAGTATGCCCACACGCGGGCGCCATGGGTTAGCTACCGCCGTTGCGAAAACATGGTCGCGCTCGGGAAGCACAAAGCTGCTGCGCAAGAATAGCCGGGTGCGCATCGCCATCAGTTCCTTCACATCGACGTCGCTGTGGGCACTGACCCGAAACTGGGTGCCCTGCAAGAAAGCATCGACCAGCGCTCGCGCCGTGCCGGCATCCGTATCGTTGCATACTTCGTCGATCATCATCATCACGGCGGTCATGAACAGCACATTGGCTTCATGATCGGTCCCGCTTTCTAGGATAGCCGGTTGGTTCATCAGCTGGGTCCAGACTGAAGGATCGATCAGGGTGGCCGGCGATTCGTAAAGTGCGCCAGCGATGCCTTCGGCGGCGCCCGTGAAGTCGCCAGCGGCTTTGCGGGCGACGATGTCGCCGAGATTGAGGGTCGTGACGGTCTGTTCCATGCAAAGATTACCAATCGAGGTTGATGGGGGAGCCGCCTTCACGCGCCGAGCGGCTGGCGGCTTCGGCCATGCGCATCACGCGCGCGGCAGCACGGCCGCAAGAGCGCGGCTGGCGAGGCTGCCTGATGCAGTCGATGAAGTCATCGATCTCTGCGGCGAGCGCCTCTGATTTTGTCAGCGCAACGGGCTGCGGATTCCCGTGGCGGTAGTCCAGCGGTGCACGACCGGCGACGACAGCCTCCCGGCCGGTGGATACGCCGCTGTCGAATATCTGAAGCGTGTTCTCGGGAAGGGCGTCGTCCCAGCAGGCCATCTGCCTGTCGCCGGCGATCACGACCTTGCGTTGCTTGAGCGGTGACAGCCAGTGCGCTGCCATGTGGACATGCAAGCCGCTGCGGTAGTAAAAATTGACGTACGCGAGGCTGGGCAGGTGCCCCGGCACGCTTGCGACCGACGTCGCCGACACCGCATGCGGGCGCTCGGGGAACAGGTAGTCGACGATGGCCATGTCGTGCACGGCGAGATCATCGATGACATCGGCATCATTCTTGAAGATCCCGAGCCCGGTCCGCATCGCATCGTAATAAAGTGGCTTGCCCAGCGCTCCGTCACTGAGCAGCTGCTTCAATGCGGCCACTGCCTGGGTGTACAGAAAAGTGTGGTCCACCAGCAGTACCTTGCCGCTGGCCTCGGCCAGATCGGCCAACGCCAGCGCGGAAGCGGCCGATGTCGAGACGGGCTTGGTGACCAGCACATGTTTGCCAGCCGCGAAGGCCGCCTCGGCCAGAGCCGCATGGGTGCCCGCCGGCGTCGCAATGACGACGGCGTCAATCGCTTCGTTGGCCAGCAATTCGGTTGCATCTTCGACGATGCGCACATCAGGGTAGTGCGCCTTCGCCCGCTCGCGATTGCCAGCATCTGCGTCACAGATGGCTGCCAGATCCGCTCCCGGGTGGCTGTTGACGTTGCGTCCGAGGTTGGGGCCCCAGTAGCCAAATCCGATCAGGCCGATCCGGATCTTCTGCATATCACGCATAGATCGATCCGACATAGTCGAGCGCTCGAGCCAGATTGGACGCTTCCTGCGCCGGCTTGGCCGCCATCTCGATCGCAACTGCGCCGGTATAGCCGATGCCGCGAAGGGCATCGCACACCGACTGGTGGTCGACCAGGGGCTGTTCGAAGTTGCCCAGCGCAGGTTCGCTCGCATGGACATGGCCGATCAGGTCCGCGCAATCCTCAATCGTGCGCGGAATGTCCGCGGCTTCATGCAGCAGAACGGCGGTGTCAAGATTGAGCCTGATCGTCGGATGATCGACCTGTCGCAGGAATTCCGTGGTCTCAGCTGTCGAGCGCAGAAACTTGCCGCCGATGGCCGCCGGCACCGGCTCCATACACAGTTGTATGCTCTGCGGCGCGAAGCGATCGCCGATGCAGCGCAGGCGCTCGCATGCCAGCAACCAGGCATCGCTGTCCGAAAGCTCGCCCGGGTCGCGGTTGGCCGGAGCACCGAACACGACCCGCGTCGCGCCGGTGGCAACTGCAATGCCGGCCAACGTATCCATGTGCGACACGAATGCCTGCCACTCCTGCTCACCTTCGGCAAACAGGTTCAGTGGCCCGGCGCCGAAGAACAAGGATTGCATGCCCACAGCAACAAGCCCGAAATCTTCGAGTGTGCGGCGCAAGCCGATGCCGCGGTCGTCGGGTAGCTGCCAGCCCGGCCAGACCTTGGTCGGCGCGAGATCAATGCCGGCGAAGCCGGCGTCAGCGACCATGCGCAGAAAGTCCGGATCGGCGCCGTCGTGCCAGGCGATGTTGGAGACAGTGAGCATGGATCAGCGACGAGTCAGCACGAAGAAGCCATTGCCACGCGGCCAGGCGGCTGTCCACGCATCCTTCACGCCACGGAAGCTGTGGTTCGCGGAATCCACGTTCCAGCCGGTGGACTGGAACAGGTCCATCCACCAATCCAGCGGACGCTTGGTCACGTGGGTCACGTCGCGGTCATACTCGGGCACGATGTAGCCGCTGCCGTCATCGAGGCCGAGCGGAATCGCGGCAAAGATGTGCTTGATGCGCTCGCGGCTGCGCTGCAGCAGCTCGCGCAGCTGAGTCTCGCTCATATGCTCGAAGACATCCTTCGACACCATCCAGTCATAGTCGCGGCTGATGCAGAGCGGATCCGAAGGGCCCGTGACCAGCGTGCAAAGTCCGCGTACTGCCGGGTCCACGCGATCAATCGCATAAGCTGAAATGTCGACACCGTAGGCATCGACATCCAGCAGGCGCAGTGCCTTGACCAGGAAGCCTTTCGCGCAGCCGAAGTCGAGCACGCGCTCGCCATGGCGAATCGGCAGGGTCTGGATCAGGTGATGCGCCATCTTGATCGTCAGCTCCGGCAGCCATGAGTAATTCTGGTAGCCGGACTTGCCCGTCTGCACGCCACGCTCGAAGTAATCCTCGTCATACATTTCAGCCGTGATGAATTGGGTCGGTTCGTTGAGATTCATGTCTTTCTCCGGAAGGAAAATCAGGGGAAGTTCAGGTGCTTGATGCGTACGGGTATCTGGGAGACGCGGCTCGGCGCAGCGCTCATGATGTCTTTCACGACCTGGTTGTTCCTCATGAACAGGCAGGACGAGCAGACCTCGCGCGGATCGAAGTAAGGCTTGACCGGTTCGGTGAACAGGCGACTGACTTCGGTGTTCTTTACCGTTCCCCATTTCTGGTGGTTGAACTTGCGCTCGGCGGCCGTCACCGATCCGTCCTCTGCGCTGTCGGCCAGCACGGTCACCGAGTCACACGCGTAGCAATAGGAATGGCCGTTTTCTTCATGGCCCGTCGTATCCCAGAACACGCTATAGGTCTGCAGGTAGCACTGGCCGTCTTCCCACAGGCTGTCGGCCTCGGACTTGCTGCCGTGGTATTTCAGCTGATGGAAGATCTTGCCGGTCGGGTTGCCATCCGCATCGATGAAGCCAAGCCGGAACAGTCGCTCGGCCAGTTCGCGGTGGGCGGTGAGTTGCGCATCGCGTGTCAGGTTGCAGTCGGCGAGGGTGCGGCAGTATTCGAATCCGCGCTCGTCGATCGAGCTCGCGATGCGCTTGAGGATGTCATCATTGGTCCACGGCCCGAAGACATACGAGTAGCCGACCGTGATGTCCGGGTTGTGGACGATGGTGGACGGGATGTACTGGCGGTCGAAACGGCCCCCCGGGTAGAACGGCGATGCGCTCTCCGGCGTGATCGAGATCCTTATCCATTCGAAGTGCTTGTAGATCTCTTCGGGTACCTTTTGTGGAAAGCCGTTAGTGATCAGGCCCAGACTGATATCGAGTTTCGACAGATACTCGACGAATTCGGTGAAATGAGGCCAAAGATTCGGCTGGCCGCCGCCCGACAGGATAAGGCCGCGCAGGCGGATGTCGCTGCCAGTGGCCTGCTTGTATGCGTCGTTGTACTCGGGGAAGTGCTTGCGGTTGTATTCTGCCTGGCCGAAATACAGATGATCGACGAAGTCCTTGGCCTCCTGCAGGCTGACGCTGTCCTTGCGATTGCGCGAAATGGTCGAGCAGAACTGGCAATTCGACGAGCAGACCTGGTGATTGGTCAGCGTAGCCCGGATGATGCTGCCAAAGCCAGTGGCCGCGTATTTGTCGAAAATCGGCTTGTGGAACCAGAGCTTCGTGCCGTTCGCGGTGAAGCTGCGCTCGGCATCGGTCAGCTGATGGCGAACCTCGTCCGGTGTCGTGACGGCAGACTTCCTGCGCAAAAGTTGACCCGCCTCGAGATCACTCTCGAAGATGCGGAAAGACTCCGTATCACCGCGTTGAAGAAAGTTTTCAAATACGAAACCGGCAATGCGGTCATCGATCTTGCGGGCTTCGATCAGGCGGCCGTCGTCATCAAGAATGTCGACGCTGTGATGCCGTGCACGGTGGCGACCGGCCGTCTTGCCCTCGAGGATGATCTCGGTTTCGCCGTTGGTTCTGCTGCGGCGGTAGGACAGGACGAAGCGCGGCGCATCCATCTGCCTTATCACTTCGAGTTCTCGTAGTGCGCTCATGATGTCTTTTTAGTCGGGTTACAGGTATTTCTGCTGTATGGGCAATTTGAAGGTCGAGTGCTCGGTGCGTCGCGCAATCGCGACCAGCACTGCCTCCGCAGGTGCGATCTGGCGACCGTTCGCCGAAATGTCGAGTTGCTTCAGGCCTTCGCGATCCTTGTAGAAGGCGCCGAGGAACAGGGAGTCGAAATGGTTTTGGCGGAAGTAGTTGTCGTAGGCGCAGGGGGAGAAATTCCAGAACCCATGGTTCACCTTCGACATCGGTGCCGCCGAGATAATGACGCCGCCGATGCGCGCCAGCCGGCACATGTTCTCGAAAGCGATACCGACATTGAAGCAATGCTCAAGCGTACCGGTGTCGATCACAACGTCGTACTTGCCGTGATGTGCCGGGTCGAGCGGAACATTCAGGTCGGCGATGATCTCGCCGCCGCGAATCTCCGCGAAGTCGAAGTAATCGGTATCGCAGCCGAGTTTGTCGAAGAAGTCGGTAGTTTCGATGATCTCGCTCAGGTGGGGCATCGAGTGCCACTGCCGGATTTTGTCGGCATCCTCGCGCAGCTGGTAGCGTGCATCGGCCAGATGCGGATAGCGAGCGGCGATCTGCTCGCGCGAGACCAGCAGGTCAGGATACGACAGGCAGCCGACCCGCATCACTGCCGTCGGGTCGGGTAATTTGCGCCGTGCCATGTCCATCGCCGAGCACATCACGCCGAAATACAGGTTATCGATGGCCATCTCAGGCGGTCCTTTCAGTCAATTGTTCACATAGGCTGTCAGCGACGCGCTCAGCGTCGGCCAGGGTCATGGTCGGCCCGATCGGCAGGCTCAGTACCTCGCTCTGCAGGCGCTCTGCGACAGGCAGCAAGCCGCGCACCGGTGCATGGCCGGCGTAGGCTTGCTGCAGGTGCGGTGCGATCGGGTAGTGCACCAGCGTGCCGATGCCTGCGCTGGTTAGCGCCGCTGCAATACGGTCGCGTTCGGGATGGCGCACGACAAACAGGTGCCAGGCGCTGCGGCATGCCGGCAGTACTTTGGGGAGGACAAGCTCGGGGACATCGCCGAGTGTCGTCAGGTAGCGCGCTGCGATCGCGGCGCGGTGCGCGTTGTCTTCGTCGAGCGTCTGCAGTTTTTCGTGCAGCACCGCGGCCTGGAATTCATCCAGGCGCGAGTTGAAGCCGACAATATCGTTGACATACTTCTTGCGCGATCCATAGTTCCGCAACGTGCGGATACGCTCAGCCAGTTCGTCGTCATCCGTGGTGACACCGCCGGCATCACCGAGTGCGCCGAGGTTCTTGCCCGGATAGAAGCTGAAGCCAGCGGCATGCCCGAGACTGCCGGCACGCCTGCCTTGGTAGGTGGCCCCGTGCGCCTGAGCTGCATCCTCGAGTACTTTCAGCCCGTGCCTGTCGGCGAGAGCCATGATCGAGTCCATGTCGCAAGTCTGACCGTACAGGTGGACCGCGATGATCGCGCGCGTGCGTGGCGTGATCGCTGCCGCGATGCTGTAGGGATCGATGTTGTGCGTATCCGGGTCTGGCTCGACCGGCACAGGCGTTGCGCCTGCGTGCGTGACGGCCAGCCAGGTAGCGATATAGGTGTTGCTGGGTACGATGACTTCATCGCCGGGGCCAATGTCCCATGCGCGCAGCACGAGGTGCAGCGCATCGAGACCGTTGCCGACGCCGATACAATGGCGTGCGCCGCAATAGGCCGCAAAGGCCTGCTCGAAGCTCTCGAGCTGCTTGCCGAGCAGGACCCAGCCGCTGTCGAGCACACGGTCCAGTGCCGCATGCATCTGCGCACGGTGGCGAAGGTTGATCGCCTTCAGATCGAGGAAGGGAATCGTCGCTGTCATGCTGCCCTCAGCTCGTGCACGTGATGCAGGAAACTGTCGTAGTCGCGGATGTAGTCCTTCGCGTCGTACAGATGGGATGCGAACACGACCAGAACCGCGTCTTCCGAATACTTGTATTGAATGCCCCACTTCATCGGGGGAATGTGGACGCCCAGCGACGGTCGGTCGAGGCTGACCTGCGCACGTTGATGACCATCGTCCAGCACCAGCTGTACCGAGCCAGCCACGCACATCAGGAATTGATGGCATTCGAAATGCGCATGTTCGCCGCGTACCTCGCGCCCCGGGACGCCATAAACCCAGAAGCAGCGTTTGACTTCGAACGGTACGTCTTTCTGGAACTCGACCACGGACAGGTTCCCGCGCAAGTCTTCGATCTGCGGCAGCTCATGGACAAAGCAGCCCGCCAGCTCGGTCACTTTCTTGCCGGTGGACTTCGGCGCATGCGGACTGGCCTGCAGGCGATGGGTATTGTCGCTGTCGACATAACCGGTAATACGGGCCGGATTGCCAACCACGATGCCGTAGGCAGGCACATTGCGCGTGACCACGGCGCCGGCTGCGACCATCGCATGCTCGCCGATGGTCACGCCCGGCAGGATGGTCGCATTGGCGCCGATGCTGGCGCCTCTGCGGATCAGGGTACGGGCATATTCTCTCGGTCGCTGACGGCTGCGGGGAAAGGGATCGTTCGAGAAGGTGGCATTGGGCCCGATGAAGACATCGTCCTCGATCGTCACGCCATCCCACAGCTGGACGCCGGACTTGACCGTCACGCGGTCTCCGATCTGCACGTCATTCTCGACGAGCACGTTCGCGCACAGATTGCAGTCGCTGCCGATTACAGCGCCCGGCAGGACGACACAGTATTGCCAGACGCGGGTATTGGCACCGATCTGCTTGCTCTGCACGTCGGAATGCGGATGAATGTTCATGCTCACGCTCTAGTCACCAGCCTGAAAAATTGTTCGTATTTGGCCCCGTCCAGTGCCGCGATGGATTTGGGCGCCATCGGTATCCGCTGCTCGCCTTGCTGCCAGTGCCGAAAGCGCTCGACAGCGGCGTCGACATAGGCGTCTTCGTTGGTCGAAACTTGCCAGTTCGGGTGAAAGCTTGCCGCCTGTGACGCCTGTTCGAAGTAGAACGTGGGAAGGGTGTCCGCATCCCACAGCGAGACCACCGGCGTGCCGTGCGACAGCGCTTGCATGCCCGTCACGCCACAGCCAAACGGGAATGTCTCCAGGAAGCAGTCGATGAGATTTGCGTAGAGCTCGGTGTCGACCCAGCCGATGAACATCGCTTGCTCGACAACGCCGTGTTCCACTAATGCTTTTTCCAGCACAGGAGAGATTTCCCTCCCGGTAAACAAGAAGAGGCTGCCAGGGCAGCGCTTGAGTATCCTTGCCACGGTATCGGCGAAGCGTGGCGAGTTGAATTTTTCCTCGCGCGCGAGCGTCGCGAACAGGAACTTGTCGTTGTAGCCGCCGCGCAGTTCAGCACGCGTGTCGGCATCGCGCTGATGTATGGCGACCGCGAGCGGCGGCTGAAATGCCAGCCAGGGTTTGCCGTGGATGTTGACAACGCCGTCGCGCGCCTTGGTCATGCCGATATGAACGACATCATCGCCCAGATGGACGGCATGAAACTTCAGCGACCAGAAGACCTGTCGCTTCGCGACGCGATAACCGAAGAGGAAAGGAACCCACAGCGGCAGTGACAGCCATACCGCCGTGCCAGCGTTCCGGGTCGCCAGCGTCTGGCGCAGCCATTTGGCCAGGCCCAGCGGCGGCAACTTGTCTTCAGGGGTGATCGTTTCGATCCCGAGTGCGTCGAGACGCTCGGCCAGGTCGGGCTGGCAGGGGGTGAAGCCGACGAACAGCAGCCGTAGCTGCGGATAGCGACGCTGCCAGTCCTGCATGACCAGCAGCATGACCTCGGTATGCCCAAGGAGGACAGAATTCTGTGCGACGAATGCGATGCAGTTCGGATCGCCGGTCAGGACAGGACCGGGCGACATGCGCCGGCCGGCAGACCAGAGCGCCGGTGCATGGTGCCGGAAGCAGTTCGCGTAATGTTCATCCGACTCGACCTTCTTCACCAGTGACTGGTACCAGGACATCTCAAGCGCCAGCGCGAGTTCCGCGAGCCCGGACTGGCACAGCTGGTCGAGCAGACGGCCGGTCGTGTCGACGGCCGTCTGATAGGTCGACAGGTCACCGGCAGCAAATGCCGATGCGCCTTCCTCCAGCTGTCGATTGAACGACTGGATTCGCTTTTCCAGCGCTAGCCTGGCTTGCGGCGTCAGCATGATGGTGTGGGCAGTCAGAGTCTCAGGCTGCGGCTTTGTGCAGCATGCCGCGACGATAGGCTTCGAGTTCGGTGAGCCACAGGTCTGCAAAGTCGCAGTCCATCTTGTGCTCGAACCACGGGCCGCCCAGCGTGTAGTGCACGGCCTTCAGCTTGTCGTACTGTGGCGCGTACCAGCCCTCGAGATAGTTCCAGCCCTTGTCCAGCTCGCCGATCTCGCTGTCGTTCAGCCAGTTGAAGCGGTGCAGGTAGGCAGGCTCGGCCGAGTTCACGACATCCGGCGTCAATGCGCGTACGCCCGGGTGGGCGCAGTTGAAGACGATGAAGGAGGACCAGTTCTTGCGCGGGTAGGGATACTGCACGCAACCGTCCATTTTGACGGACTCGGTCGGTTGATAATCATGCTTGACCACGGACACGGCCTTGGACGAATCGATTTCATCGAGAACGTCAAGGACGTCGGTCACGAACAGGAAGTCGCAATCGACGAACACGGCATGACCATTGAATCCGTCCTGGCGGGCCAGCGTGGGCGTCAGGAAGCGGGTCAGGCTGAATTCGGTCGCGGCGCGGGTATCGACGGCTCGCTTGTAGAAACCTTGTGAACGCAACTCCGACTGGATCAGCGGGATCACGGCGACCTTGGAGGCATCGGTGCGGCTGAGGATGGAGTGGCGGCACACTTCCCATGCGATGTCTTCGCGGGGATCCCAGCCGACATAGACTTTCAGTTTCATGAGCGACTCCGTTTTTTGGATTCGCTTTCTCTTCAGCAAGTAGCATGCCAAAGCAGGCGTCTGCTACGGATCGCTTCGCCCTTCGTAAATGCGGCGAAGCGTTGCCACTTCTCTGCGCAGAGCGGCCAGACTTTGCCGCTTTTGTGCTTTAGGGCGCCCTAGCCGGCTGCTGCAATGCCGGCGAGCAGTCCCGCTGCCCGCTCAACTGTCGGTTTCCAGTCACCCTGCGTCGCCTGTCGCAGCAGGGTGGCGGTGGGATACCACGGTGAGCGACCGCCCTCCAGATGCCAGTACCACAGCGGGGTGTGGTGGGCCAGCAGTATCACTACCGGCTTGCTGAGTGCGGCCGCCAGATGGGCGGTGGAATTACTGACCGTGATGACAACGTCGCAGGCCATGATCAGCGCGGCCAGTCCGTCGATGTCGTTCTTGTTGTCGATATCGTCCAGTCGGTGGACAGCGACGCCTGACTGCAGTGCGAGGGCCTGTCTTTCCAGTGCCGTGTCCCCGTACTGAAGGTCGATGAATTCGAACCCGGGGACCTGCAGCACTGGCAGCAGCTGTGAAAGTGGCAGGCTCTTGGTCGCGCCGGTCTCGACGTTCTTGCTAGACCAAGACAGACCGCAGACCAGCTTGCCGTCCCGCCTCAGCCGGCTGCGAAGCTTCTCTGCCAGGTCCTCGTCCGCCCGCAGGAACGGGGAGGGCACGCGACCCAGTGCGCCGGCATCGCGCCGGAAGAAGCGGCCGAGGCTGCCGATCTGCACCTGCGCGCCGAACAGCTGCAGCGCCGGGTCAAGACCGGCGATTTCCGTCGGCAGCGCGAAATCAATACCGGGGAAGGAGCGGCGGAACAGCGGCAGCAGCCGCGCATCAAGGCAGGCGAAGCTTTCGATGCGCGCTGCTTGAAGGTCGTTCAGCATCGCACCATAGAAGATCTGGTCACCCAGCCCTTGCTCGGGCAGAACCAGCAGTGGCTTTGTCAGCGTTCTGCCATCCCAGTCAGGCGCCTGGCGCGGAATGTCATGTCCGAGGTAGCCGCCGTCGCCGGTATCACAGAGAAGGCGGCAGTCATACAAATCCCAGCCCTCGGCAAGCGACCCCTGAGTGAGCAGTGCGATGGACTTGTTGTAAAGCGTGTGTACATGGCCTGGCTCGATTGCCAGCACCTGCTCATAGCAGGCGATGGCCTCCGTCATCCGGTTCTGCTCCTTGAGCGCATTGCCAAGGTTTTTCAAAGCTTCCAGATTGTTTGGTCGCAGGCGAACGGACGTCGCGAAAGCCGATGCGGCCTCTTCGAGCTTGCCCATGGACCGCAGTGCGTTGCCAAGATTGAAGTGGACCAGGTCATTATTTGGCAGCAGCTTGCTTGCTTCACCGATCAGGCGAACCGCCGATGCATATTCATGTTCCTGAAAATCAGCGACTCCCAACATATGTAGCGTGTCGGGTTGTTTGGGCACCAGCTGCAGGATTTTGAGGTAAGTGGCCCGTGCGCTGTCGATCTGACCTGCCTGATGCAATGCAAGGCCCTGGCCAAAGAGCGTACGCGCTTTGGCTATGGCTGTGAAATCTGCGGTGCGGTTCACCCTCGACACGCCTTTGCAAATTCAAGCACTGCGGCCGTGAGATTGGCCAATACGTCACTCCAGTTGCCGGAAACGGTTTGGCGGAGAAGCACGGCTGTCGGATACCAAGGACTGTCGATACGATCGAAATGCCAGTACCAGAACAATGCTGTCGATGACGGCAGCATGATCAGGACTGGCTTCCCGAGAGCGGCAGCAAGGTGCGCTGTCGTATTGGATACGGTGACGACGATATCGCACGCCTGGATCAGAGCCGCCAGTCCGTCAATGTCCTGGAAGTTGTCAATATCATCGAGCTTTCGAATTTCGACGCCGTGGTCTGTTTCCAGCGATTGTCGCTCGGCGCTGGTATCGCCGTATTGGAGATCAACGAATTCGATCCCGGGAAGCGTCAGGAGCGGTAGCAAGGCACGCAGATCGAGGCTCTTGTCTCGTCCGGATTCGCCATTCTTGCTGATCCATGACAGGCCGCACACGAGCTTGCCGCTGGCATGCAAGCGGGAACGTAAAGCTCCCGAGGCGGCCGGGTCGGCTTTGAGGTATGCGGGTCTGATTGCTTGCAAGTCCTGCTGGCTGCGTCGGAAATATTGGCCCAGACTGCCCAGATGAATTTGTGCGCCAAAGCGACCGGTCTTGATGCATTCTGCAGCGTCAATGACATCCGGGCTGCTGAAGTTCAGTGCCGGGAAGGAGCGCGCGAACAATGTTTGAAGCCGTGGCTCGACGCATACCGTCGATCCCGGCATTTCTTGCTCGAGATCGGCCAGCATGCCGGCATAGAATATCTGGTCACCAATGCCTTGCTCCGGGATGACCAGCAAGGGTCGATCCAGCGGCTGGCCCCTCCAGTCCGGCGCGACCCGCGCAACGCTGCGTGATTGCGACTGACGTATGGTCTTTTCCCAAGCTAATCGCCAATCGTAGTCAAGCCAACCTTGGTCCAGACGGCCGAGGGACAGCAATAGTAGTCCCTTGTTGTAGTGAGCAGCTGCGGACTTCGGGTCGATGGCAAGCGCGTTGTCATAGCAAAGGAGTGCTTGTTCACGCTCTCCCAATGCCAGTGCTGACTGACCCAGCAGGACCCATGCATCCGGATACGCTGGTTGAAGTTTCAACGCCTGTTTCAGGCTGGGAAGTGCATCGTTCCATCGGCCCAAGCGTTGCAGCGCATTGGCGCGGTTGTAATGGGCAACCGCCGCTTGCGGCGCCAATGCGATGACTTGGTCATACGCTTTCAACGCAGCTTCGGCTTGACCAAGACTGAGCAAGGCGCTGCCACGATACGAATGTGCGTTCGGATGAGCTCGCGATATTTCCAGTGCGAGATCAGCCGATGCAAGCGCTTCTTCATAGCGTGCCAACAGGATCATGACCAGGCTGCGCTGCACAAGCGCTTCCACATACCTCGGCTCGCGTGCAAGCAAGCGGTCGAGTTGTACCAATGCCTCTTCGGCACGTCCGGCAGAGATCAGCATTTGCGCCGTCACCATTGGCGACGGACTGGTTTCCTTCAGCGCGCTGCCCACGTCAGCGAATCCCGGCGAGTGTCAAGGCCACAGCGTCGATCACCTGATCCCAGCTGTCGGTGTCCGACTTTCGGAACAGGCAGGCTGTCGGATACCACGGGCTCTTCAGGCCCGGGCCATGCCAGTACCAGAACAGTGCCGGTGTGCCGGGCAGCATCACGATCACGGGCTTGCCGAGAGCGGCTGCGAGATGGGCGGTGGTGTTCGACACCGTCAGCACGATGTCACAGGCATCGATCAATGCTGCCAGGCCGTCGATGTCTTGGGTGCAATCGAGATCATCAAGGTGGCTGATGTTGACGCCATAGGTCGACGCAAGCTCGGTACGCTCTTGTCTTGTGTTGCCATATTGCAGGTCAACGAATTCGATATCAGTTTGTCCAAGTACCGGGAGCAGTGACTGTAACGCGATGCTCTTGCCATTGCCGAAGTCCTGGTTCTTGCTGATCCATGACAGCCCGCAGACCAGTTTGCCAGGCTGTGCGACCTGTTCACGCAGCGTAGCACGGCGCTGCGCATCGGCGCGCAGCCAAGGCGCGCTGATGCGCTCCAGCGATGCGGTGTCAGGGCGGTACAGCGCGCCGAGGCTGCCGAGGTAGACCTGCGCGTCGTAAGACTGTTCATGCAGGCGTGATCCATCGATGAAGCGCAATCCCGGCCATGAGCGCTGCAGCAACGGCACCAGTCGTGTCTCCACGCAGACAGTGGCGCCCGGTACCTGCGACTGCAAGTCGCCCAGCATGGCGGAAAAGAAGATCTGGTCGCCCAGGCCTTGCTCGCCCATCACCAGCAGCGAAGCCGGCGTCGTTTGTCCATCCCAGTCGGGTGCCAGCCGTACGCGCTGCGACCCGAGGAACTTGCGCTGGCCGGTCTTGCTGTCAAGACGGCTCTCATACAGTGCCCAGCCCTTGGCCAGCTGCAGGTCGGACAGCAGCACCAGCGATTTGTTGTAGTTCGCCTCCGCATGCAAAGGATCAATCGCGAGCGCACGGTCATACGCCTCCAGTGCCTCGTGGATCCGGTCCAGGTCTTTGCAGGTGCTGGCGTAATTGATCCACGCATCGCAGTATTCGTTATCGAGCGTGACCGCCGCGCCGTACGCATCGAGTGCAGCGGGTAATTCGCCGAGATCGCGCATCAGATTCCCGTAATGGAAATGCAGCTCGGCGCGAAAAGGCTGCTTCAGGATGGCAGTCTCCAGCGTCAGCAGCGCCATCTCATGCCATTTCAGTTCGCGCTCTGCGTTGGCTTTGCCAATGGCTGCATCGATATAGTCGGCATCGATGCTCAGTGCGCGATCGAACGCTGTGACTGCTGCGTCGTACTCGGCCAGTACGAAACGCGCCTTGCCGAGGTTGTACCAGGTATGTGCCGCATTCGGGAACAGCTGCAGCGAGCGCTCGAACAGATGGGCACTGGTGGTGTAGTCGCCCAGATCAAAATGAGCCAGCGCCAGGATTGATTGGGCCTGATGGTCGTCTGGCTGTGATGTGAGGTAGCGCCTGATGCGGTCGATCGCCATCTGCGGTCGCGAGGTCTGGCTGCCGATCAGGCCGAGCAGGTAATTGGCTTGCGCATGCCCCGGCGCGCGCGCGAGCACGCTCTCGTAGCCCGCCTCGGCCTCTTTCAGTTGTCCCCGCTGGTGCAGCGCCACAGCTCGCTGAAATGCGATGTCGCTGGCGACAGCTGGCGCATGCCGCGCGCGCGATGCGACGGCCTGGCTGGATCGTGTGCTCATGGATTCATCCCCTCGGCCCGGTGATCTCGGACCTTTCATTAGACTGGTTCTTCAATAGCATTAAGCGTGCCCAATACTGTCGGCGGCTCGACAGAGCACTGGCGGTAACGACTTTGCCGCTTGGGCGGCAAAGCTTGTCCGCTTAGGCAAACTCATGCCGTCTGAATGCCGTGCTCACGTGTTTTCCAGCGAAGGTGGTTGCCCGCGACGGCTGCCGGAAGCTCTGGCATCCCTTTTGCTAAATCCCCCCGGCAAGACCGCCTGCGTCGACTTTCATGTCAACGCAGCGGCACGAATTCCACCGCAACACTTCATGTGAACAGGAGCAGAACAATGGCAAACCTCGCCCA
>JACCDH011839291.1_pt1 | contig 21454 bp, 19 predicted proteins | sample 7442481 | NCBI WGS metagenome assembly JACCDH01 (sample SAMN15323433, study PRJNA562643) | freshwater metagenome | isolation source: river surface water | place: USA:Blue River Watershed | collected 2017-08-15
GAGCGCATGGGCGCAGACGTGGACATGGTGCGAAGAGGGATAGGATCTGATGACAGAATCGGCAAACGCTTTTTATTCCCTGGCATTGGGTATGGAGGATCTTGTTTTCCAAAAGATGTGCAAGCACTAATTATGTCATCGGATGAAGTGAGTTATGAGTTTGAGATTTTAAAAGCAGTGGAGAAAGTAAACGCCCATCAAAAACTCTATTTAGTTGATAAGATAAAGGCGCACTACAATAACAATTTACAAGGCAAGCATTTTGCATTGTGGGGATTAGCGTTTAAGCCTAATACGGATGATATTAGAGAAGCACCAGCATTGGCTATCATTGATGCATTAACATCAGCAGGTGCTACAGTAACTGCATACGATCCGGAAGCCATGCCCAATGTAAAAGCACAGATAGGCGATAAAATACAATACGCAACCAATCAATACGATGCATTACAAAATGCAGCCGCATTAATTATTGCAACAGAGTGGAGTGAGTTCAGAGCACCTGATTTTGAAAAAATGGAACAACACTTAAAACGAAATAAGATTGTTTTTGATGGCCGCAATTTATTTGATGTAGTTATGATGAAGGATTTAGAGTATAAATATGTATCAATTGGACGCGAAAAATTAATATAAATGAAAAAAGCATTAATAACAGGAGTTACAGGACAAGATGGGGCTTATTTGGCAGAATTTCTTTTAAAAAAAGGCTATGAAGTTCATGGAATTAAAAGAAGGGCATCATTGTTTAATACACAAAGAATTGATCATTTATGTGAAGATATTGATATTAATAATAAATTTTTCTTTTTACATTTTGGAGACCTAACTGATAGTACTAATATTATACGAATAATACAACAGGTTCAGCCAGATGAGATATATAATTTGGCAGCAATGAGTCATGTTCATGTAAGTTTTGAAGAACCCGAGTATACAGCAAATGCAGATGGTATCGGAACATTGAGAATTCTAGAAGCAGTAAGATTATTAGGGCTAATAGCTAAAACAAAAATTTATCAAGCTTCAACTTCGGAATTATATGGTTTAGTACAAGCGGTACCTCAATCAGAAACTACTCCTTTCTATCCTCGTTCTCCATATGCTGTTGCAAAATTATATGCATACTGGATTACTGTTAATTACAGAGAAGCATATAACATGTTTGCGTGTAATGGAATACTCTTTAATCATGAATCACCTCAAAGAGGTGAAACTTTTGTAACACGAAAAATCACCAGAGCAGTAGCAAAAATAGCATTAGGAATAAAGAAAACTTTATTTCTTGGAAACCTTGATGCTCAAAGAGATTGGGGGCATGCTAGAGACTATATCGAAGGAATGTGGTTAATGTTGCAACAAGAAAAACCAGAAGACTTTGTATTAGCAACTGGTGTAACAACAACAATTAGGGATTTTGTCCGAATGGCATTTTTAGAGGTAGGTATTGAATTGATTTTTGAAGGAATAAATGAAAATGAAATAGCAAAAGTTGTTTCTTGTAACGGGCCCTATATTTTGCCTGTCGGACAAATTGTATTAAAGGTAGATGTTAATTATTACCGACCTACTGAGGTGGATTTATTAGTTGGAGATGCAACTAAAGCAAAATTAAAATTAGGCTGGGAGCCTGTTTATAAACTAAATGAAATTGTTAATGAGATGGTCAAAAGCGATTTAAATTTATTTCAAAAAAAAATACACCTTAAAGAAAATGGGTTTAATGTTAAAAATGAATTTCACTAATTTTTTTTAGTATTCTATAGTCCTGTTGACGCTATGAATTTCGATTATAAAACTAGTTTTTTCAAAAATTTTTTTCGATTAATTTTTATTTTAGCTTTAGCTGATGTCGTTTTTATATTTTTTTATTTTCTTAATCCAAATTATTTAGACAAACCTGCAAGGATTCAAATAGTAGATAATTATCCGAAATTCAATTTTACAACAAAGCCGGGAAACAAGAATATTTTATTTTCCTTTCTTAAAAAGAAGAAAAATCTCTATGGTCGAACTTTTGCGGAATCTCGCTCAAGCAGAATAAATAAATTTTTAAAAGGATATGGGAATTGCGCAAATCAAGCTAGTGGATTAGGTATTTTATTAAATCAAATTGGTTGCAATTATGCTATTATTCACATGATAAATGCGAATGAATATTTTAGAGGAATAGGACATTCAATTATTTATACCAAACTTGATGACACGTTTATTTTTTTTGATCCTTTAGGAGGCTCTACTATAAAAAATAATGGCAAATTTGCAAATTTCCAAGATTTATTATCAGCAATTACAACAGGCAAAATTAAATTAGGAACAAGTGTGATTAATATTAATAATCCAGTAGCTACAAACAATTTATTTCAAAACCCTAACCTTGATTCAATATTTGTTGGTGTTACTATTGAAAAAGAAATAGATAAATATTATTCTTACTTAAATCTAATAGGACTCGAGCATCATGTGCAATCTAATATAAGTCAAAAAATTATTAGAGGTAGCGCTTTAATGTTTAATGTGCTTCCAAAAATTTATGTATCAAAGGGCATTTTAAAAAAAAACAATTTCAATTTTTATAAATTTTATTTTTTTAAACTACTAACACTTGTGTTTGTTTCTTTAAACTGGATTATTATAACAAGCTTTTTATTTTTATTTTTTTCATTAATAAAACAGTTACTTGCAACCCAATAATTGAAAATCAGGAAAATCATTTGTATAAAATAAATAAATAAAACAAATTTTAAATTTCATCTAGCTATATCAAGAAGTTACAGATATTGTGAAATCTTCAGCTGACTTCGTAAAAATTATTTTATTAAACATTTCTTAAAAAAAAATTGAATTCTAATAATATGGACAATAAAATTGCGATAATTGGCTTAGGTTATGTAGGCCTGCCATTGGCCGTGGAGTTCGGAAAAAAAACAACTGTAATAGGCTTTGATATCAATAAATCAAGGATCTCCGAACTTAACAATTTCTATGATAGAACCCTCGAATCAAGTGAAGATGAAATTAAATCCGCTAATTTATTGAGCTTTTCATATGATATAAATGATTTACGGAAGTGTAATATATTTATTGTAACAGTTCCAACGCCTATTGATCAATTCAAGGCCCCAGATTTAACACCATTATTGAAAGCCTCTGAAATGATTGCATCAGTTTTAAAAAAAGGAGATATTATAATATATGAGAGCACTGTTTATCCTGGGTGTACAGAAGAAGACTGTGTTCCTATACTTGAAAAATTTAGTAATCTGGTATTTAATCAAGATTTTTATTGTGGATATTCTCCTGAAAGAATTAACCCAGGAGATAAAATAAATACTTTGACTAAAATTAAAAAAGTCACTTCTGGTTCTACTCCAGAAGTAGCTGAGATTGTTGATCAATTATATAAAAGCATTATAACTGCAGGAACACATAAAGCTCCAAGCATTAAAGTAGCAGAGGCGTCTAAAGCAATTGAAAATGCACAACGTGATGTCAATATTTCCTTTATAAATGAGCTTGCATTAATTTTTGATAAGATGGGCATTGATACTACAGATGTTATTGAGGCAGCTGGAACAAAATGGAATTTTCTTAAATACAAGCCGGGTCTAGTTGGTGGGCATTGCATAGGTGTTGATCCTTATTATTTAGCTCATAAAGCCGAATCATTAGGTTATCACCCACAAGTAATTTTAAGTGGAAGAAGAGTTAATGATAATATGGGCTCTTTTGTGGCAAATAAGGTTGTCAAACTAATGATACAAAAAGGTCTTTTCATTAAAGATTCAAGTGTGTTAGTTTTGGGAGTGACCTTCAAAGAAAATTGCCCTGACATACGTAATTCTAAAGTTGTTGATATATATAAGGAACTAGCGCAATTTGGATTAAAGGTGCATGTATATGATCCGCATGCTAATCAAGCTGAAGTTTTTCATGAATATGGCATTACACTTTGTTCAACACCTGATAAATACGAAGCAATAATATTAGCTGTATCCCATAAAGAATTCCTCTCTCTTCATTTTGATGAACTTAAGAAGACTTCTGATACAGTTATATTTGATATCAAATCATGTCTTTCAAGAAATATTGTTGACTCTCGATTGTAACATTCTTATGGATCGTAATTTCAAATAATGGGTTTTAATGTTTTAAACAATTTTTGTAGTTTAATGATAAAAAAAATAAATTATTTCTTTTCTATTTTCCTTAAAGCTGAATTATCTAAAGGAGTTTGGATTTTGTTATTGACTTTTTTTGTGGCATTGCTTGAGATAATTGGAATTGCTTCAATGATGCCTTTCTTTGGTATTATTGGTAATCCCAATACAATTCAGAAAAGTAAACTACTAACTTGGTTATATTCATATTTTACATTTTCATCCAGTATTCAGTTCATATCTTTTCTTGGTTTTAGTATAATCGGAGTTATAATCTTTTCAAACATGATTAAAGGCTACTCTGCTTATATAAACAATAAGTTTATAGGTGAGTTACGGTTATCACTTCAATCTAGATTATTAAGAAATTATATCAAACAACCCTACTCTTTCTTTTTGAATAAAAATTCATCAGAATTGAATAAGATAATATGGTCTGATATTGAGTTTGTTATCAGTTATATTGTAACTCCTTTTATTCAAATTGTAAGCAATGGTATATTACTAATTTTGATAATGACAATTATTGCAATCGTTCAATTCAAAACTGCTATGATTCTAGGTTTGATTGTTTCAGTTTTTTTATTTTTGTTTGTGATAATTGTTAGAATGCGGAATAAAAATGCTGCATTTGAAAGAGGCGAGGCGGCTAAGGGAAGCTTTGTTGTACTAAATGAAATTTTTGGAGGCATTAAGGATATAAAGGTGTATCAAAAAGAGGAAGAATTTAGTGATAAATTCATTTTCAATAGTAAAGTATATGCGAATCTTTGGGCTAAATCAGCGACTCTTGCACAAATACCAAAATTTGTATTAGAAACAATGGCTTTTGGAATTTTGATATCTGTAACCCTTGTTATACTTTATACTAACAACGATTTGGGTATGATATTACCTATATTGGGTCTATATGCATTTGCTGCTTACAAAATTGTGCCTGCAGTGCAAGTTATTTTTCAGGGAGTTGCCTCTTTTAAACAGGGTTGGCCCTCACTTGTTCAGATACATGATGATATTTTATTAACAGTTGATTCTCAATTTTCGGATAGTAATGTTCAGTCTTGTATACCTTTTAAAAGTCAGATTTCTTTTAATGATATCTATTTTAATTATATTGATAACGACAATAGAGTTCTAAATGGAATCAATTTTTCGATTCAATCCAATACAACAGTAGGTATCGTAGGAGGAACAGGTGCAGGAAAGACTACCCTAATTGATTTGATACTTGGTTTACATAAACCTATAGCTGGAAATTTAAAAGTTGATAATAATATTATTAATTCTGAAAATATTTCTCAATGGAGAAATATGATCGGTTATGTGCCGCAACAAATATTTTTAACTGATGCGACTATTGAAGAAAATATTGCATTTGGTATACCAAAAGAAGAGATAAATTTCGATCAGTTACAAAATGCAGCTCGATTAGCAAGTATTGATGATTTTATTCAGAGTGAACTTCCTAATAAATATAAAACTATTGTAGGTGAACGTGGTGTTCGACTTTCAGGAGGTCAGAGACAAAGGATTGGTATTGCCCGTGCGCTATACTCCAATCCTAAAGTATTGATTCTTGATGAGGCTACATCTTCTCTTGATAATTTAACGGAAAGTTTCATAATCAATGCCCTTGAAAAATTAAATGGAAAATGTACTATAGTTATAGTTGCACATAGGTTTTCAACGATACAGCATTGTGATAAAATAGTTGTTTTAGCTAATGGTAAAGTTGTTAGTGAAGGAAAATTTGATGAACTCATAATCAAAAGTAATGAGTTTAAAAAGCTAAGTCTAATCTCTTAATAAAATATAATAATCAAAATGTTAACAGGAAAATCAATATTAATTACAGGCGGCACTGGATCATTAGGGAAAGCACTTACAGCACATATTTTAAAAAACAACCCTGATATTAAGAAGCTTGTCATTTTTTCTAGAGATGAACAGAAACAGTTTCAGATGGAACAGGAGTATTCTTTCAATAAGTATCCCCAAATTCGTTTCTTTATTGGAGATGTAAGAGATAAAGATAGATTGAGAAGAGCATTTAAAGGAATAGATTATATTATTCATGCTGCTGCAATGAAACATGTTCCAATTGCCGAATATAATCCAGACGAATGCGTAAAGACCAATATTATTGGTGCTCAGAATGTGATTGATGTTTCACTCGAAACTAATGTATCTAGGGTTGTGGCTTTGTCAACTGATAAAGCGTGTGCGCCAATTAATCTTTACGGAGCGACTAAATTAGCCTCTGATAAACTTTTTGTTGCTGCAAATAATATAAGTGGTGAAAACAAAATAAAATTCTCTGTAGTTCGGTATGGAAATGTGATGGGTTCAAATGGTTCTGTAATTCCTTTTTTCTTAAATAAGCGTAAGGAAGGAGTGTTGCCAATTACTGATCCTAATATGACAAGATTCAATATTTCATTGCAAGGAGGTGTAGATATGGTAATGCATGCTTTGGAGCATGCATGGGGAGGTGAGATATTTGTCCCTAAGATACCTTCGTATAAAATCACTGATGTTGCTGAAGCAATTTGCCCAGATGCTAAAATTACCATTGTTGGAATAAGACCTGGAGAAAAAATTCATGAAGAAATGATTTCAAGTTCAGATTCATATCTAACTTATGATCTTGGCAAATATTTTATAATTCTGCCTTCTAAACCAAAATGGAATGTGGAAGATTTTTGTAAAGAAAAGAATGTTCAAAAAGTTCCTGATGGATTTAGTTATAATTCTTATAATAATACTGAATGGTTGGATGTTCAAACTTTGAGATCATTAATTATTAAATTTGTTGACCCAAACTTTACTCATGAATAAAATCATTCCATACGGAAAGCAGTACATTACTCAGTCAGACATTGATTCTGTTGTAGAGGTTTTAAAAGGCGACTATCTTACTCAAGGTCCAAAAATTATTGAGTTTGAAAAAGCATTTGCTGAATATACAGGTTCTAAATATGCTATAGCAGTCACTAATGGAACCGCTGCATTGCACATATCTTTGTTAGCATTGCAACTAAGACCTGAAGATAAAGTTATTACGACTCCTATCACTTTTGCTGCTTCTGCAAATTGTATCAAATATTGTGGTGGTGAAGTAATGTTCTGTGATATAGATCCTGAGACTTTTCTAATAGATCTTGATAAACTTGAAATTTTACTTGAAAATCACCCAATAAATACTTTTAAAGGGGTTGTTTCAGTTGATTTTGCTGGACTTTCGGTTGATTTGGAGAGATTAAGGAAAATAGCAAATAAATATAAATTGTTTATTTTACAAGATTCATGCCATTCTCCTGGGGGATATTTTATTGATAGTAATGGAAATGAGCAATATTGCGGAAATGGCAAATTTGCTGATTTAACTATATTTTCATTTCATCCTGTTAAACACATAGCTACTGGTGAAGGTGGAATGATTACTACAGACAATCAAGAATTGTATGAACGATTACAACTCTTACGAACTCATGGAATTACAAAAGAGCAGGCTAATTTTTGTAATTCTATTGAGCAATCTATTGGAGATTCTTGTTCAAAGAGTGATTGTTACCCTGGATGGTACATGGAGATGCAATTACTTGGATTTAATTATCGTATTACAGATATTCAAGCTGCATTAGGTATTTCACAATTAAAAAGGGCTGAGGAAGGAATCTTAAGAAGAAGAGAAATCGCAAAAAAATATTCTTTGGTTTTCAAAAACGAAAGGTTTGTAAAATTCCATTCTGGGTATCAAATTGGTCATGCTTATCATTTGTATATTATCGTTGTCAAAGAAAAGAGACTTGAGTTGTATAACTTTCTTAGAGAGAAAGGCATTTATACTCAAGTTCATTATATTCCATGTCATCTTATGCCCTTTTACCAAAAAATTGGATGGAAAATTGGAGACTTGCCAATTGCTGAAGAATATTATAAGGGTTGCTTAAGTTTGCCAATGTATCCAAGTCTATTAGATGAGGAACAAAATTTTGTTATTCAATTAATTAAAGAATTTTATCAATAACTAGAAAGTGAATAATATAGTACTTCTCGGTCATGGAGTTGGTGTAAAATTTGTTATAGAATCTTTATTAAGATCTAATTTGCCATATAAGGTAGTGGCAGTAGTTACACATCCTTTTGAGCAGCATAAAAGTGATATGGATATGCTTGAAAAGAGAAAAGATATATATGGAGAATTCGGTTATAATGTATTTGATGTTGAAAATGACTATAATATCCCTTTATTGGAAAGTGAAAATATTAATGAAACAAATTGTGTAGATTGGATAATTGCTTATAAACCTGCTTTTATTATAAGTATAGGATGCAGAAATATTATTAAAAAAGAATTCCTTGATTTGTTCCCTAAAAAAGTATTGAATATACACACAACTCCACTTCCATGCTATAGAGGGGCCGCAAATGATACTTGGATGATTTTAAATGGTGAATGGGGAGAAAAAAAGTTTGGCTGTATCCATTATATTGATCCTGGAATTGATACAGGAGCAATAATAGCTAAAGAATATTATGAGATTCCGTATTTCTCTTATCCAATTGATATATTTAAACTTCGAACTTCAACTTTTAAAAGTCTCTTAATTAAAGGGTTAAATAATCTTGAAAGTTCGAATTTTATACCTGAAATTCAAAACGTAGATTTAGCAACCACGTTTCCTCGACAGTATACACCTGTTGATGGGAAGATAGATTTTAAAATGTGGCACGGGGAAGAAATTTTAAAATTCATTTATGCATTTAGTTACCCTTTTTCTGGGGCATTTTGTAATTTGATGGGTACAAAAATTTCAATTCTTGAAGCAGATTTTATAAAGACAGATGGGTTTCATCCTCATGCTTATGGTTTAGTTTTTGGAAAAAATGAGCATAATCAATATAAGGTTGCTGTAGATGGAGGTTATATACTAATTCGCAAAATTGAAATTGATGGAAATCATATCACTCAAAATAAAATATTACGACTAGGAAAATATTTAAATTAATATGTTGATTTTAGGTACTGCTCAATTTGGATTAAATTATGGAATAAACAATTCATCTGGTAAGGTAGATTTAAATGAGGTCTATGATATTTTTGAATATGCTTTCGAGAAAGGAATACAAACTCTTGATACTGCCGCTGTTTATGGAAATGCCCATGAAATAATTGGTGGTTATCATTCGAAATCTAACTACAAATTCAATGTTATAACTAAATTGCCTCATGGATCTGATTTAGCAAATTTGAATATTTATGTTACAGATTTTCTTAATGAACTTAATATTAGTTCTATTAAAACCTTAATGTTCCACAATTTTCACGATTATGAAAGAAACTCGAAAATTTTTAAAGATTTGAAAAAGCAATACACCAATATTGAAAAATTCGGGGTTTCAGTTTATACAAATGAAGAGGTGGAAATTGCTTCAATAGATAATTCTATTGATATAATTCAGATGCCCTATAATCTACTTGATAATTTTAGTATTAGAGGTGATGTCTTGAAATTAGCAAAATCAAATGGTAAAGTAGTTCATACTAGATCTGCCTTTTTACAAGGTCTATTTTGCATGGATCAAGATACTGATAATTTAAATTATTTGAATGTAAAAGTTGAAATTCAAAAATTGAAAACTATTGCCAGTGATTTAGGCTATACAATTGAAGAGCTTGCGTTAATTTATTGCTTGAATAATAGTTATTCTGATGGAGTTATTATTGGTGTAGACAAGATAGAACAATTAAAAAAAAATGTCGAGTGCTTAAACGTCAAGCTTTCAGATTCGGTAATTGAAAGAATTGAGGAAATAATTATAAATAATCTTAATAAAATAAACCCTAGATTATGGGTATAGGAGTATTATTGATAACTCAAGCTAGAATGGGAAGCACAAGACTTCCGGGAAAAATATTTAAAAAAATTGGAAACGATCCCTTGCTTTCTATACATTGTAATCGCCTTTCCAAAGTCAAAAACGCCAATAAAATTATTGTAGCTACAACGCATAACAAAGAGGATTCACAAGTTTTCGAATGGGCTTTGCAAAACGGATATTTATCTTTTGCCGGCTCTGAAAAAGATGTACTTGATAGATTTTATCAAGCCGCCAAACCTCACGAGCCAAAATGGATTGTTAGGGTGACTTCTGATTGTCCATTATTGGATCCCGTTCTTGTTGATGACGTAATTACAGCTGCAATTAATTCAAAAGTTGATTATTATTCCAACATTCTGGTTGAAAATTTCCCGGATGGTCAAGATGTTGAAGTATTCACATTTGAGGCACTGGAAAAAACATGGAATGAGGCTACTTTGCCTTCAGATCGTGAGCATGTGACAACCTATATTCGAAAAAATATAAATAATAAAGGGTTATCACTTTTTACAGCAAAAAACTTTGATTGTGATGGTGATTATTCTAAAATTAGAATGACAGTTGATGAAGAAATAGACTTTCAAATGATTTCTAAATTGATCACAGATTTAGGTCCAGATAAACGGTGGAAGGAATATGTTGATTATATGATCAAAAATTGTCTAGATAAATATAACATAGATATTATACGTAATGAAGGGTATTTGAAATCAATTAATAATGATAAATAATTGACATTATGGGAAAAGGACAAGAGTTATACAAAAAAGCAAAAAAAATAATTCCGGGTGGTACCATGTTATTGTCGAAAAGACCGGAAATGTTTCTACCAGATAATTGGCCATCATACTATTCAAAGGCAAAAGGATGTATGGTGTGGGATTTGGATGGCAAGTCGTATATAGATATGTCAATAATGGGTATTGGAACAAATACTCTTGGTTATGGAAATGATGAAGTAGATGAAGCAGTTATAAACACTGTTAGACTTGGCAATATGAGTACCCTTAATTGTCCTGAAGAGGTTATGCTTGCTGAAAAATTAATTGAACTAAATCCATGGGCAGATATGGTAAGGTTTGCTAGAAGCGGAGGAGAAGCTAATGCAATTGCCATAAGAATTGCACGAGCCGCATCTGGAAAGGATAAAGTTGCAATTTGCGGGTACCATGGATGGCATGATTGGTATTTGGCTACAAATCATAATCAAAGTGATGGACTTTCTGGCCACCTTTTACCTGGATTAAATCCCGAAGGAGTGCCAAAAAAATTGAAAGACACAGTTTTCCCATTTCATTATAATAATATTCAAGAATTAGAACAACTTGTGTTAAATCAAGACATTGGGGTGATTAAAATGGAAGTTGTTCGAAATTTTGGACCCGAAAAGGATTTTTTAAAAAAAGTTAGAGAAATTGCTACTAAAAATAATATCGTTTTAATTTTTGACGAATGTACATCGGGTTTTAGGGAAACTTATGGTGGTATATATCTGAAATATGATGTTGAACCAGATATTGCAATGTTTGGTAAAACTATCGGTAATGGGTATGCTTTAACTGCTGTTGTAGGAAGAAGAGAGGTGATGGAAGCTGCACAAAAAACTTTTATAAGTAGCACATTCTGGACAGAAAGAATTGGACCCACTGCCGCTTTAAAAACATTGGAAGTTATGGCAAAATTAAAATCATGGGATATAATTGATTCTTTAGGAAAAAAAATGCAAGAAGGGTGGAAGGCGTTAGCAGAAAGTCATGGTTTATCTATTTCAATTTCTGGAATTCCTGCTTTGTCTACTTACAATTTCATAGGTGAAAATGCTTTGAAATATAAGACCTATTTGACACAAGAAATGCTAAAAAAAGGTTTTTTAGCAAGTACAAATTTCTATGCATGTACAGAACATAAAGATGAACATTTTGATGTCTATTTTGAAGCATTAAATTCGGTTTACAAAACAATTAGCATTTGTGAATCATCGGAACTTGACATTAATCAACTTTTAGAAGGTCCAGTATGCCATAGTGGATTCAAGCGGTTAAATTAATAATATAATAAAATTAATATATGAAAAAATGTACAAAATGTTTGTTACCTGAAACTCACGAATCTATTTCTTTTGATGAAAATGGGGTTTGTAGTATTTGTAAGCAAGTTGAATTCAAGAGTGAAAAAATAGATTGGGAAAAAAGAAAAAAAGAGCTCTCTGAACTCATAGAAAGTCACAGAGGAAAATATGACTATGATTGTATTGTACCCTTTAGTGGGGGGAAAGACAGTGTATGGACTTTGTATTATTTAATGAAAGAATTTAAAATAAAACCGCTTGTTGTAAGATTTGATCATGGTTTTCTTAGACCTAATTTAAATGAAAATACAATAAACGTTCTGAGAAATTTAGGTGCTGATTTTATTTCATTTACTCCAAATTGGAAAGTTGTTCAGAAGCTTATGCTCCAAAGTTTTTTAGAAAAAGGAGATTTTTGTTGGCATTGCCATACAGGAATTTTTTCATATCCAATGCATATTGCTTTGAAATTTAAAGTACCACTTATTTTTTGGGGGGAGCCTTCTGCAGAGTATACTTCGTATTATAGTTATGATCAGCCTGAGGAGGTAGATGAGAAAAGATTTAATCGATTTGTAAATCTTGGAATAACTGCGCTTGATATGGCTGTAAGAATTGGCGGTGATTTAGATGAACGTGATTTTAAGCCATACTCATATCCAGCACTAAAGGATTTGCGAGCCTTAAACTATAAAAGTGTTTGTTTGGGTTCTTACATTCCATGGGATGTTAAAAAACAGTCTAAAATTATCATGGACGAATTAGGTTGGAAAGGCGATAATGTTGAGAATGTTCCTGAGCAATATAATTATGAAAAAATCGAATGTCACATGCAAGGGGTCAGAGATTATATTAAGTATATAAAAAGAGGGTATACAAGGCCAACGGCATTGGCATCAATAGATATTCGTCATAACCGACTGACTAGAGAAGAAGGTGAATTGATGATTGACGCATATGAAGGGATAAAACCAGCAAGTTTAGAAATATTTCTTGAAATGGTTGGTTTGACTGAAAATGAATTCTTTGAAATTGCAAAATCTCATACTGTATCCCCATGGAAATTAAATGTATTTGAACAAGAGGCAGGTAAAAAACTTAAAGACTTTGATCAATGGACAAGAACTGGAAAGATGAATAGAAATGAAGCGGAAGAACAGTTGAATAAATGGAAAAAAATCCAATAAATATATTATGGTAGGTGTTGTAGATTATGGAATGGGAAACCTTAAATCTGTTTTCAGTGCTCTTGAATTCATTGGCTCTAAAGTTACTATTTGTGTGAACCCTGAAGATTTAGCAAAAGTTGACAGGATTATTATACCAGGTGTTGGCGCCATAGAACAATGTATTTTGAAGCTTAAAGAAACCGGTTTTGCAGAAGCATTAAATGAAGAAGTGCTTAATAAAGCAAAACCAACATTAGGAATATGCTTAGGAATGCAAGTAATGTGCAGAATTAGCCATGAGAATGGAGAACATGCATGCCTTAATTGGTTCGATGCTGAAGTTGTAAAATTGAATTCTTCATTTCCTTCGATGAAAGTGCCAAATATCGGTTGGAATAAGACTGATTATAACAAATCACTAAAAATATTTGAAGGACTTCCATCAGATATTGATTTTTATTTTGTACATTCCTATCATGTTAAAACAAAAAACCCTAACGAAATAGCGGCAAGTTATGAATATGGAGAAACTGTAACTGCTGCCATAATTAAGGATAATATTTTCGCTACACAGTTTCATCCAGAAAAAAGTCAAGATTTAGGTTTGAAGTTATTAGAAAATTTTGTGAAATGGAACCCATAGAAGATGTCACGTAAAAGATTGATTCCAAAATTGCAACTTGCAAGAAGTTCGAGAAATCCAAAAAAACTTGTAGTTGTTATTACAAAACAATTTGGAGAGCGAATCGAGATTGGAGATCCAATTTCTCAGGCGAAAATATTCCAAGATCAAGCTGCTGATGAACTAATTTTTCTCAATATTGAAGGAGACTTTGGAGGTATAGAAATTCTTTCAGATATTATTGATAGAGTTTCAGATGAAATTTTCATGCCACTGACTGTTGGTGGCGGTATAAAAACTGAAGATGACTTTAGACTTTTATTAAGTAATGGTGCCGATAAAATAGCCATAAACTCTATTGCAATTGAAAATCCTAGTTTCATCACAAAGGTTTCAAAGCGTTTTGGAGCTCAATGTGTTGTTGTTAGTATTGATTATAAAATGGACAGTGAGGGAAATTTTTATGTCTATTCAAATGGTGGTAAAGTAAAGACTGCGCTAAATCCGATTTTTTGGGCACAAGAAGCTGAAAGATTAGGGGCAGGTGAATTAATGTTAACAAGTATCACTAATGATGGGATGCGAGGGGGTATTGAATTAGAAATAACAAAAAAAATCATTAGCTCTGTACATATACCAGTAATATGTGGAGGTGGTTGTGGTTTGGCTGTTCATTTTTCAGATGCTTTAAAATATACAAATGCTGACGCAGTCTGTGCAGGTTCATTCTTTGCTCAGCGTGACCAAAATTTAATTCAAACGAGATCACAGATATTAAATGCTGGAGTTGATATTAGGGTGCAAAACTAGTTCCGAGTGAAATATAAAAGCCTCAACAAGCAAATTTTTAAATATCAGGGATACAAAATTGTACCAATTAGAATAAAAGATAGGCATTTAATAAGGAAATGGCGTAATGAACAATTGTACCATTTAAGGCAAAGCAGGCCTATCACTATAGAAGATCAAGACATTTATTTTAGAAATGTTATAATTCCTTTATTTTCAGAAGATGCGCCCAAGCAAATTTTATTTTCTTATTTGATTGACAATATTTGTGTTGGTTATGGAGGCTTAGTCCATATAAATTGGATCGATAAGAATGCGGAAATTTCATTCTTGATTAATACCGAGTTAGAAGAGTCATCATTTAATTTACATTGGAGCAATTTTCTAATGATGATTGAAAAGGTAGCTTTTGAAGAGTTGCATTTGCATAAATTATTTGTTTATGCCTTTGACCTTCGTCCACACTTATACACTGTTTTAAAGAATAATAATTATTACTTTGAGGCTTTATTGAAGGAACATTGTTTATATGATGGTGATTTTATTAATGTTATAATACACGCAAAAATTAATTTAAATTGAAACTTGGGCTATTGGTAAGTGGCAATTTGGGGTTAGAGTTACTAATTATTTTAAAGAATAAGTTTCAGGTAGAATTTGTGATGACTGATAATAAATCTACTGAAATTCATCATTTTTGTCGCACAAATAATTTAAGTATTTATACTGGCAACCCTAGGACCGAATTGGCAAGAAACTTTTATCAAAACTTTAAGATTGATGTCTTGGTGTCTATAAATTATTTGTACATTATTGAAGCACATTTAATAAATCTTCCAAAAATACTTGCATTTAATGTTCATGGTTCTTTATTGCCAAAGTATAGAGGACGGACTCCACATGTTTGGGCAATAATTAATAATGAAATCGAAACAGGAATTACAGCTCACATCATTGACGAAGGTTGTGATACTGGGAATATTTTACAGCAAATAAAAATATCTATCTTACCTGAGGATACTGGCTACGATTTACTTCAAAAATTTCAGAAAAATTATTATATTATCATTTCTAATGTTTTAAATCAAATTAAAAACAATCAAATTCTATCGCTTCCACAAGACAATTCTAAGGCTACATTTTTTGTAAAAAGAGTTCCAGAAGATGGAAGGATTGATTGGAATTGGCAAAAAGAAAGAATCAAGAATTGGATTCGAGCACAAGCTTATCCATATCCTGGAGCATTTACCTATTTAGAAAATTATAAAATAATAATTGATGAAATCCAGTTCGTGGACTCAAGTTTTGATTGTACAATGCCTAATGGACTCATTTTATCTGTATCACCAGTAATGGTAAAGACACCTAATGGTGTTGTTGAGTTTAAATCTATTAGAAAAAGCTGTGATAAAATAGAGTTAGGAAAAATATTCAAATAATGAAAATAGGAAACTTTAATATTTCAGATATATCAAATACTTTTATAATAGCTGAACTTTCTGCTAATCATAATGGTAGTTTGGATACTGCTTTAGAAACCATATCTGCTGCAAAACGTGCTGGTGCAGATGCTATTAAAATTCAAACTTATACCGCAGATACTTTAACAATTAAGTCAAACAAGAGTGATTTTCTTCTCAAACATGGAACAATTTGGGATGGTACTTATCTACACGACCTATACAAAGAAGCATATACGCCTTGGGAATGGCATAAAACTTTGTTTGATAAAGCTGAATCTGAGGGCCTTATATGTTTCTCAACACCATTTGATTATTCTGCAGTAGACTTTCTTGAAAGTTTAAATGTACCAGCATATAAAATTGCATCTTTTGAAATTACAGATATTCCTTTAATTGAGTATGTGGCAAAAAAAGGTAAACCAATAATTATTTCAACTGGAATTGCAACACTAAGTGATATTGAAGGGGCGATTGAATGTTGTCGGAATGTTGGCAACGATCAAATAATTCTATTACAATGTACATCGAGTTATCCCGCAAAACTTGAAACAGCAAATTTATTGATGATTAAAGATTTAGCCCAAAGATTTGGTGTAATTACTGGGCTTTCGGATCACACTATGGGTATTATTGCCCCAATTGTTTCTGTATCTTTAGGTGCCAAGCTTATTGAAAAACATTTTATTATTGATAGAAGTATTGGGGGCCCCGATTCATCGTTTTCATTAAACGAAGAGGAGTTTAGTGAAATGGTAAAATCTGTTCGTGAAGTAGAACAATCACTAGGGGTAGTTGAATATAAAGTTGAAGCTGATAAAATTAAAGGACGTGAGTTTTCAAGGTCATTATATATAGTTAAGGATGTAAAAATTGGTGAATTAGTCACAAATGAAAACGTTAGGTCTATTAGGCCTGGCTTTGGTATGCATCCAAAATTTTTGCCTAAAGTTTTAAACAAGAAGTTTTTAGAAAATTTTGATGCAGGGACGAGACTAAATTGGAATTGTATTGAAAGTTAGAATTGAAACATATTAACTTTAAATAAACTTGATTTTATTGTTCTCAATTTTTTGCAATTAGTTTATTTTAACATTTTTTTATGATTAATGCTACAGTAGAAGTTAGAATGACGAGTAGTAGGTTGCCAGGAAAACCCTTAATGAAGGCTGGCGGAATTACTATGTTGGAAATCCTGGTAAAAAGGTTGTCACAATCTAATTATATAGACAATATCATTATTGCTACAACTATTAATAAGCAAGATGACCCTATAGTGGAACTTTGTCAGGAAAAGGGATATTTATATTTTAGAGGAAGTGAGAATAATGTACTTGAAAGAGTTTATCAAGCTTCCATGAGTATTAAAACAGATATACTCGTACAAATAACTGGTGATTGTCCGTTAATTGACTATCGTATTGTAGATGAATTGATTGAATTGTATTTTCAGAATAATTCAAATTCTCGGGTAGTGTCCAATACAGGTCCGGAAATTTCAATGCCATGGGGTTTTGACGTACAAGTGTATAAAGCAGAAGAGTTAGGATTAATTTTGAATGATTCTCCGACCGATGATGATAAAGAACATGTTTCATTTAGGTTTTATCAACCTAAGTTTCAGGATATCTATAAATTAACACATGTAAAGTATACTGGAGCTAGAAACAGGCCTCAACTTCGGGTAACATTAGATTATATGGAAGATTATCTTCTGATAAAGCAAATCGTTGAAGATTTTGGCGTTTCTGAACTACTGAATTATACTATGGAAGATATTATTAAATGGTTGGATAATCATCCGGAAATAAGGGATAAAGTAATTAATAAGCATAATGGATATTAATGGTAGAATGAAGGTTTTGATCATTGGTTCGGGAAATATTGCGCAGGCATTTGATGATGTTGACAATGATTTGGTTAGAACTCATATTAAAGGTTATAGGTATTTTAAGGAGTTCTTTCAGGTAGACACCTTTTTTGATACAAATAAAGTAAAATGTGAAACTGCAGCTTTGAAATGGTCAGTTCCGAATTGGGTTTCTGATTTTTCAGAAATCATAATTAACTATTACGATGTCATTTCAATTTGCACTCCTGATGATACTCACGGATATTATTTGGCGAAAGCTGTAAAAATGCATCCTAAAGTTATTTTTCTTGAAAAACCAATTGGTCTTTCATATGAGGAAGCGGATGATCTTTTTAAACTATGTGAGAACAACGGTATTTTATTGTTAGTGAATTATTCTAGGCTTTACCTAACGGAATTTCAAGTCATAAAGCAAAGAATCAAAAATGGTGAATTTGGCAAAATTCTCTCAATTTCATTAAAGTACCATAAAGGTTTTTATCACAATGCATCTCATCTATTGAACCTTATGATTTATTTGATTGATCCTAATTTTGAATGGGCAGGTATCACAGGGGTAATAAATGACTTTTCAAAAGAGGATCCTTCTTATTCTGCATATGTGAATTTATCAAAGGATGAGCAAAAGATTTCTCTTATAATAGAAGCTTTCGATGCGTCTATTGTTAATATCCTTGAATTAGATATCATTGGTGAAAACGGAAGGGTTATTTATAATGAATCTAAGGGCGCAGGTATTAATGAGTATAAGAAGATCAGTTATTTTGATGGCATGGAATTGAAAGAATATATTCATGAATGTGAATATAGAATTGACTATTCTCAAGCGATGATTAATGCAATTGGATTTATAAAAAATTATTGTAATGAACAAAGAATAAATTCACTTTCTCAAAAAGAACTCCATTTGAAAACAATTGATTTCATGGAGCAGATCTGTAAAGCAGAATTTTTAATGAACAAATATTAAAATAACTAATAGAATAATTATGAAAATTAAACCCGCAATTTTAGGTGGACAAAAGGTAAGAACTTTTCCATTTCCAAAAAGAAGAACCATGGGTATTGAAGAAAAGCAGGCCGTAAATGAAGTGATGGATTCTGATGTGATATCTGCCTTCTTTGGAAGCCCTGGTGAGCTATTCTTAGGTGGACCCAAGGTGAAAAAATTTGAAGAACAATGGGCCTTACAATATGGTTTCAAGCATGCGATAAGTGTGAATTCTTGGACTTCTGGATTAATGATCGCTTTAGGAAGTGTTGATATTGAACCGGGTGATGAAGTAATCTGTTCGTGTTATACAATGTCAGCTTCTGCATCTTGTTGTTTTTTTTATGGTGCAATTCCGGTTTTTGCAGATGTAGAACCTGATACTTATTGTATCGACCCAATTTCATTTGAAAAGTTAATAACACCTAGAACAAAGGCAATAATTGTTGTACATCTTTTCGGAGGTATTGCTTCAATGGATAGAATCTTAGAAATTGCGGAAAAACACAATATTAAAGTTATTGAGGATGCTGCACAATCGCCTGGAATCAAATACAAAGGAAAACCTGTGGGAGCCCTTGGCCACATTGGAGGATTCAGCCTCAATTATCATAAACATATTCATACTGGTGAAGGCGGGATGTTGGCAACCAATGATGATAATATTGCTTTAAAAGCTAGAATGATAAGAAATCATGGGGAAAATTGTATTGAATCTTTAGGTATAGAAGATTTCTCCAATTATCTAGGGGGTAATTTCAGACTTACTGAACTACAAGCGGCTATTGGAATTGAACAATTGAAAAAATTGGATAAATATGTAAATACTAGACAAGAGTTAGCGTCTTATTTTACAAGAAAACTTTCCGGAATTGATGGATTATTTGTTAAACAGAATGACATTCCTAATAATGCTTATTATATGTACCCCATGAAGTACGATAGTTCTAAAATCGGACTATCAAGGAATTTATTTGTAAAGGCGGTATTAGCTGAATTACCAATTCCATCTGATTTTGAAGATACCGCATTGGCTGGAGGATATGTAAAACCTCTTTATCTTAATCCCATATATCAGAAACAAATTGCTATAGGGAAAAAAGGTTTTCCATTTACTATGAATAAAGGGGTAAATTACCAATATTCAAAAGGGATCTGTCCGGTTGCTGAAAAATTATATGAAAATGAATTGTTACTTTCTCCCTTAATTAGAGAACCACTTTCAATTTCAGATATAGATGATATTGTTACTTCTATTCTAAAAGTCATAAATAATGCAAGAGATATAAAAGCTGCATTTCCAGATTTGGATGACAGTTCGAATGATTATATATAAATTTTTAATTTTCAGTATGTTAATTAATTATAAAAAAATCCTTTTTGTTTCTCATGATCCAGGAGGATATAATTTACTTTCTGCTGTTATTGATGCATTTTCAAAAATTGAAACTTTTGAAATTCACCTTATGTTAGCAGGTTCAGCATTGTATCAAAATAATTTACATAAAGCAAGTGGTTCTGTTTTGCATAATATAAGTCATTTCCCTTGCAAAGGATTCCCAAATGAATTCGATGTTCGAAAATCGGATGTAGAAAAAATTATCAATGGATTAAGGCCTGATTTTATTATAACAGGTACAAGTATTAATTCTAATATTGAAAGATATAGTATAAATCATGGTAATATTTTAGGTATACCTACTTTGAGTTATATAGATTCATGGATTGGAGAAAGTATAAGATTCAAGAGTCCTCTAATAGAAGCATACCCTAGTTTTATTTTGGTATGCGACGAAATCATGGGCTGTTTATACAGCAATATTGACTGTATTAAATCCAAGGTGGTTAACGTTGGAAATCCACATTTAGACAGATTAATTTCTGAAAGAAATAAAATACAATTTAATCTTGAGACAGAAAATAATAGAATACTTTTTTTTGCAGAAAATATGTATCACTATCATCCTGGAGGCAAACTTAATGAACTCCAGATCATTAAATCAATTCTTGAACGCTATCAATTTGACCGAAAAATTAGAATTGCAATTCGCCCCCATCCTTTAGAATCAAGAGATCATTGGGAAACATTTATTTCAGAAAATGAAGAAAGTAACCCTGCGATTGAAATTTTTCTTGATGATATTATGGATTTAAGAGAAACAATATTATCATCAAGTTTAGTTTTCGGGATTTCTTCTACTGCATTAATCGAAGCGTCTATTATTGGTAAAAAAACTTTAAGTTATCAGGTGGGTATAAGTGGAGATAGGGAATTATTATATATCCCTTTTGATTTTTTTGGTATAATTGAAAGCTCTAATTTGGATGAAATATGTCTTTTATTTAGTGAAACAATTGTAGAAGATTTGAAACCCTATAATTATATACACACAAATGCTTTAAAAAATATCGAAAAACTAATTAGAAATATATGTA
>JACCDH011192615.1_pt1 | contig 21447 bp, 18 predicted proteins | sample 7442481 | NCBI WGS metagenome assembly JACCDH01 (sample SAMN15323433, study PRJNA562643) | freshwater metagenome | isolation source: river surface water | place: USA:Blue River Watershed | collected 2017-08-15
CATTACAAGCATACATATTGTAAGCCTCTCTATAGTTTACCGTAATCCAATATGCATATAGTTTTGCAACAGCATATGGAGAACGAGGATAAAAAGGAGTAGTTTCTGATTGTGGAACAGCTTGTACCAAGCCATACAATTCAGAGGTAGATGCTTGATATATTTTTGTTTTCTTAGTTAGTCCTAATAAACGAACAGCCTCTAAAATTCTTAGCGTTCCAATACCATCGGCATTAGCCGTATACTCAGGTTCTTCAAAACTTACATGTACATGACTCATTGCTGCCAGGTTGTAAATTTCATCGGGTTGAACTTCTTGAATAATTCTAATTAGGTTAGTGCTATCTGTTAAGTCTCCATAATGTAAGTGTAAATGTCTATCTGGGATATGTGGGTCCTCATAGATATGATCTATTCTTTGTGTGTTAAACAAAGAGGACCTTCTTTTAATACCATGAACTTCATAACCCTTGTTTAATAAAAACTCTGCAAGATACGCCCCGTCTTGTCCTGTTATGCCTGTAATAATTGCTTTTTTCATTTATTAAAATTATTAACTCTTAAAGGATTTAAATGTATACAATAATCCGTTTTTTGAGTCTATTGGAAAATCTTTTTTTAAAGCCTGTTTTAATTTCAAATTACTAACTACATAATTTTCTGTCAATTTTTGTAGTTTTTCAGAATTTATTGGGAATGGCAATATGTCACCTATTCTTGCCAGTATCTTTATAATCCATTTGGGAATATGCATTATCAAAATATTCTGATTCGTTGCTTTTGATATTATTTCAATTAGTTGATTAGTTGAAATAGGCTGATCATCTGCAACATTATATATGCCTGAAACTATATCTCTCCTTATTATTAGCTCTTCAATTACAAATGTTAAATTATCTATACTACAGAATGATCTCTTGTTATTAAAACTACCAAGAGGCCATGGTATTCCATATTTCATAAACTTAAAAAGGAGATTAAAGTTCCCTTTGTTTCCAGGGCCATGAATCAATGTTGGCCTTAATATAAAATATCTCTTGTTAATTGGAGTGGGTATATTTATTATAAATTGTTCAGCTTTCAACTTGCTAATTCCATAATGGGTGACTGGCTCAGGGTCTTGATCTTCGGCTAGCACTTTGTCAACATAATCTGCAACAGCTTTAACAGAACTTAAAGTAATAAATGTTGTAGCATTTGAATTTAAAAACGAGTTATAGATCTTTTTAGTTAAATCAAAGTTTGCATAATAATAGTCTTCGTGAGCTAATACATTTTTTACATCATGGGCTTTACCAACAAGATGTATTATGCAATTTATGTTTTCAGAAATAACAAGCTCTTCACTATTTCTCAGGTTTAAAGTTGTTATTTTAATGTTTGGATTTGAATTTAAATGATTTATTAAATTCACACCCACAAACCCAGTATATCCCGTTATTAAACAATTAATCAATTGTACACATTTTTTAAAAGATCATTCCAGATAATCTTTTGTGAGAAGTTTTCTTTTACAAATTCTCTTCCATTAATCCCATGTAATTTCGCAATAGTTGGATTGTTGATATAAAATTGAATTTTCGAATAAATATCAATAGCAGTGATTTCTGTAAATACTCCTGTTTTATTTTCAACTATTGAATCAATACATCCAGTTGATCTTGTAGTTATTATTGGCAATTCCATTGAAGATGCTTCTAAAACGACAGTTGGGAATCCTTCTCTATAAGACGGCAAAATAAAAACATCAAAAAGTGAGTAATATTCTTCTGTGTTATCAATCTCCCCAACATGTATTATTGTAGAATCATTTTGTATGACATTTAGCGTACTAAGATTAACAGGATCCCTTGAATCAACTGGACCACAAATTATCAATTTTGTTTTTTTGTGGTTATTTGCTTTCAATAGCTTTAACCAAGCATCTACTAGTTCTTCCAAACCTTTATCTTTTGCGATTCTCCCTACAAATCCAACAATAAAATCATCATTTTCTATTTTAAGTTGACTACGAAGTATTTTAATTTTTTGTGAATCAATTATCTGTTTATTAAACTTTAGTTCTGTGTCAATTCCATTACAAGTACCCCGATTTAATATTCTAAGTTTATTAGGATTGCTCAATTTAAAATCTCGGCTAATTTGTAAAACGGAGTTACTCACACAAACAACTTCAGTCGCCAATATTGATGTTAACTTTTCAATTGACATTAATATTAACTTTTTAAGACCAAATGATGTTTCATACATTAAACCGTGTCTAAAATAGATTCTTTTGGGCACTTTTGCAATGAATGAACTTATCATAGATAGCAATGCTCCTTTTGGAGTATGCCCTACAACAATTTCAATTTTATTGTTATTTATAATTTTAACCAATTTCCAAATTGATATTATATCATGTAATGGAGAAATAGTCCTTTTGATATCAACTCTATAGGCTCTAAAGTTCCATTTAGCCTCATAAAACTCTAGTCTTTCAGAATCATGTGAAGCTATGAAAATTTTATAATTTTGATTTTTGAAAAAAGTAAGTTGATCTCCAAAGTAGTAAGGTATAACAAATGGGACATTTACAACATGTAAAATGCTCTTCATAATTACTTATTGTAAAAAGCTTTATACCATTGTACAAACTGATTTATTCCATTCTCAATTGTTATTTGACTTTGATAACCTATTTCTTTAGAAATTAAAGTCGTATCAGCAAAAGTTTCGAAAACATCACCAGGCTGCATAGGCAAGTAGTTTATCATTGCCTTTCGTCCCACTTCCTTTTCTAAAACAGAAATGAAATCCATTAAATTTACTGGCGCCCCATTACCTAAATTATAAATCCTCGCAGACCGATCGCTGTCTTTCCCAGGGGAATTTATTACATTAAGAATTCCTGAAACGATGTCATCAATATATGTAAAGTCTCGTTTAAGATTTCCATTATTGAAAACATTAATAGACTCTCCTTCTAATATAGATTTAATAAACAAAAAAGGAGCCATATCTGGCCTGCCCCATGGACCATAAACTGTAAAAAATCGAAGTCCTGTAGTCTTCAAATTAAATAAGTGATTGTACACTTGGGCAATAAGTTCATTCGACTTCTTTGTTGCAGCATATATTGAGATTGGCATGTCTGTATTAAAGTCTTCTTTAAAAGGGGCAACAAGTGAATTTCCATACACACTTGAGCTACTTGCAAAAATAAAATGCTCAATTTTATTAATTTTAGAAGCCTCGATTAAATTACTAAAACCCACAATATTACTTTGTATATAAACATCGGGATTAGAAATACTATATCGCACACCCGCTTGTGCTGCGAGATTTACAACAATGTCAATTTTGTTTTCAGAAAATAATTTTTCAGTTTCTTGTTTATCTTCGATTGAGATTTTTATAAATTTTATATTGGGCAAAAGATCACTTGTTCCAATTTCTTCATTGTTTGAAAAATTGAAACCTAATTCTTTTAATCTTGCGTATTTTAAATTAACATCATAATATGAATTTAAATTATCGATTCCAATTATGTTATAGCCCTCTAAAGCAATTTTTTTTGCTAAGGAAAACCCAATAAAACCAGCAATGCCAGTTATTAAAATAGTTTTATTGTTTTCTATCATTTATAAATTTTGATCTAAAAATTAATTACTAAATACATCTACCCAAAGGGTCATGTTTTTTTCTTTGTTAAACATTTCATTCAAAACACGAATACCATTACCGACAAATTCCTTTCGAATTTCAACATTTCTAATTAAGTCTAGGTAGTGTGCAAATGAATCTAAGTCAGAGGGGCTACAAATGTAGCCATTTTTATTATTTACAATTGCCTCTGGCAAACCATCAACATCAGAGCACACAATAGGTATATTATATGACATAGCTTCTAAAATAGAAGTTGGCAAACCTTCTATAAACGACGGAAGAAACAAGACGTCTATTTTTTCAAAAAAACTTCTTTTATCACTTATATATCCAATTAAATTGAAATTTTCTTTCACTTTTGCATCGGTAATTTTAGAAAGAAAGTTTCCGTTAGTATAATCATAACCAGCGCAAATAAACTCATGATCAATATGTTTTTTTGATAACAATTTTGATATTTCAATCAAATTAAAATGCCCCTTGCTTTGTTTGTAATTTGCCAATACTCCTATTTTAAGTTTATCAATAGGTTCATTGTTTTTTGAAAATGATTCGTCAATATCAATAAAATTATAAATAACTCTAATTTTATCTGGATTAATTTTTTCTCTTAAAACAAATGCTTTTTTTCCTGCAATTGAGTTAGAGACCCACTGGTCAACCATTGATGAGGTAATTCTGTCTAATAGCGCATGAACACTTTTTCTCCAATTTTCACTTGCTCTTATATTTGAAACTATTTTATGTTTACTATTGAAAAAAATAAACTTATGTATTCTAACAAGCAAATCTACTCTCAAGCCAAAACATGAAACATAATCAATTCTGTTTTTAATAATAATTTTATTTAGTAAAAGTATTTGCGAAAATGTATTGAATTTTGTTTTCTCAATCACTGAAAATGACTTATAAACGCTTTTCTCAAAATTGTCCAATAATGGGCCGTTGTCTTCCAATACCGCAAAGTGTATTGTAAAACCACGATCATGTAGCTCTTTGGATATTTTTAAAATATTGGTCTCGGCCCCGCCAACCAAAGTGTTTGAAAAAAAGAAAAGGATATTAGTTGGCTTCATTATAATATTTTTCCTTACAATAAAAAATTGAAAAAATAAACCAAAAGAATACTGTTTGTATGGTTATTGTGCTAAGTAGAAATATTAAAAAAAACAAGAAGTCAAAAATATGTTTAGGTCTTATTGAATAAAATAGCAACGATATAAATCCAAGGCCTCCAATTATTCCAAAGCTTGTAAAAATACCCACAATTCCAGATGTTGCCAATCCAACATTTTTGACGCTATTTCCCAAGCCCAATCCAAAAAGTCTATCAATATAACCTCTAGTGTTTAAATACTCGAAACTGCTTGTAAATCTAATATTAACCGATGTGTCGTCAGAAAAGTTTGTGAACCTATCAAATATATAGCTGTAAATAGAATCGTTAAAATATAACAAAACTAAAGTGGTAATTAGTGTAATTATTGTTAGATATGTTAATATGCCTGTAAGTTTTTTATATACAAAAATCACGTAGTAGGTATATAACAATAAGGCTAAGATGATTCCGCTTATTGACAATGTCAAAATCAAGGAAAATAATCCAATTTTTGAAATTAAATCAATTTGCTTTGTTACTAACATTCTCAAAAAAACCAAACCTCCAATAAAATAACTATACGCAGCCGGTTCATTGTATAATCCTGTACAACGAGCAAAACCAGAAATTGCACCACCAAATTCAATTCTTGAATTTTCGCCAGTTATTGGTCCTAAATAGTCTATAAATAAGCCAAAGCCATAAAAAGCTATAAATTGAATGAAAAAAAACAACAAATGTATCTGGATGACAATTTTTAAAATTTTTGAAACTAATTCTGATTTTAAATTTTTAAAAAATTGTATGAAAAAAAGTAAAAAAATAAGGTTGATAATAGTGCCAATGACAGTATTAATATATATATAGTCAATTAAATTTAATAGAGCCCAACTAAACGAGATACTAATAAATATAGCTATCAAACTTATCCTGGTAAGTAGTTTTTGGCTATATCTATTAGAAATTCCTAAAAAAATTACTAGTATACTTCCTAAAATAGGAAATGGTGCAAGGCTAATTTGATAAAAATAATACGCCTGTAATGTGATTAAAAAAATTGCTATCGCAATTAAGAAAATCCTCACGCTTGATAAACTGGAATATTGACTCGACAGTGTATTATTCAAAGTTGTTATATAATTTTAACCAAACAATTGTTTTCCAAATTTCTAATGAATTATTTTCAATTCCTGTCATGTGATTTTTAATCATTTTGGAAAAACCTTCCGAGTTTAAAAATGGCACTTTTTTCAATTCATTATTTGTAAGTGTATCAAGTACAAATTCTTTTAAATCAGTTCGAAACCATTCTTTTAAAGGCATTGCAAAACCAGACTTAGGCCTATCAAAATAATTTGAAGGAACATATTTATAAAGCAACTTTTTTAAAAGCAATTTTTGATTTGAATGGCTATATTTATATTTTTCTGGGAGCGTATTTGCAAATTCACAAACTCTATAATCAAGGAGTGGCGCCCTTGTTTCTAGGGAGAATCTCATTGAAGCCAAGTCAACTTTAGTGTTTATATCCCCTAGTAAATAGGTATTAACATCAAAGTGCCCCATTTTTGAAACTAAATTTAACTCTTTATCCCAAAATTTAATTAATTCGTTATGGTCATACCCTAAGTTCAACCAACCTGGCTTGATATTGCCAACCATTTTACAGTAGAGTTCGTAATCATCATTAATTTTCAACCCTTCAGCTAAAATTTTATGTCTATAATTAGAGCTTCGACTAAGGACTTTCGCTACGCCCTTTTTAAAGATATATGGTAGATATGAAGTGTTTTTTAGCCACTTATATCTATTATATCCAAGAAAAAATTCATCACCACCATCTCCACTCAAAGCTACAGTTACTTTAGAAGCAGTATTTTGAGATAATAAAAGCGTGGGTATATAAGATGGATCGGAAAGAGGTTGGTCAATAAACCTATCTATATTAACAATAAAGTTTTGCACTTCTCCTTTGGTACAAAAAAATGTATGGTGATTTGTGTTTAAGTGATCTGATACAGATTTAGCATATCTACTTTCATCATAATTGTCTTCTTGGAAACCAATTGAGAATGTACTGATTTGTGTATTTGTTGTTTTTTGAGCAAGGGCTGCTATTAATGATGAATCAATACCACCAGATAAAAAGACCCCAATGGGTACATCTGCTATATTTCTTATTTTAACGGCATCAGTTAATAAGGAATCTAATAAATCAACTGATTCGTTTAGGGTTAATTTAGAAGTGCTATTAAGATTGGTATTTAATTCCCAATATTTAGATATAAATAATTTTCCAGTATCAATATTGTATTTGAATTTGCAACCTGGTCCAAGTGTAAAAATTTCTTTGTGAAATGTGTTTGGAGATTGATTATATCCCCAAAAAAAATACTCTTGTACATTGATCCAGTTAATATCTTTTTTCAATCCAATTAATAATGGTGAAATTTGTGAGGCAAATTCAAAAGTTTTACCAACAGTTCTATAAAAAAATGGCTTTTTCCCTATTCTATCTCTTGCCCCAAACAAAAAATTATTTTTTTTGTCGTAAATAACAAAAGAGAACATACCATTGAATTCATTTACACAGTCTTCGCCATATTCTAAATAAGACGCCAAGATTACTTCAGTATCTGAATTTGTCTTAAAATTAAATTTAGATATCAGCGACTTACGAATGTCTAAGTAATTATAAATCTCTCCATTAAATACAATAACGAGATGTTCATATTCAAAAGGTTGATTAGATCTTGAATCTAAATCAAGGATTGCTAATCTATTGTGCCCCAAAAATACATTTTCAACCTTATTATAAATTGATGAATAATTCGGCCCTCTGTAGTTAATTTTAGAAAGCTTCTTTTCAACAATATCTAGATTATTATCTCCAATAAAACCATATATGCCACACATATAAAATAATTATTAAATTGAGCGAAAGGAATAGTAGGCTATTCTAATTAAAGTTGAAAAAATACCTTGAGGATAAATATTTAGGTAGTCAAAAAAATTTATTCGTAAATCTTTGACAAAGACATCCCTAATTCGTTTGCAATTTTTTTTATTGATGAATGAAAGCCTATCAATACCAGTGTTATCATAAAGTCTTACCACAGTACTTGATATGTAAATATGACTAGCCTTAATTGATAATCGTTTCCAAGTAATGCCTTCCCCTCCATTAATGTCTTCAAAGAACATGTTATTATAAAAAAACTCTCTATTTACAACAGGCAAATACTCCCCTTTAAACATATCCTTAAAATACTCTTTATAGCCTACTAGGCCGGTGAAATTTATATTGTTTATTGTTAATGCATTATCTAAGTTCTTACACGCAAACATTAAAATTTTAGGATAATCAAAACTTAAATTCTCCTCATTAATTAATGACAAGGAATCCGAATCAATTAGTTTGTCATCAGAATCCAAGAAAATCAAATATTCTCCACTTGCATATTTTGAACCAGTGTTCTTTGCAATATTTGCTCCTGAATTTTTATCTAATAAAAGGTATTTTATGCAGGAATTTGTTTCAATATATTTTGATATTACCTCTCGTGTATTATCAGTAGATGCGTCATCAACTACAATAATTTCATAATTCTTATAGTTCTGTTTTAGCACAGAATCTAAAGTGTTTACAACTATCTTAGCCCTGTTATAAGTGGGTACAATAAAACTATATTTCAATTTTTTTCCTCAGCTTTAAAAACAAATAACCAAATAAAATAAACGAGATTCTCAGAGCAAATATTTTAATTCTCATAAGCAATCCAATCTCTCTTCGTTTTCTAACACCTGAATTAAATTCGCCGATATGCTCCATGCAAATTTCTTTTGCATTTAAATCCCACTGCCCCTTTTCTACTATGTGTTTGTAAAATATCAAACTCTTGGTTGTGCTATAATGACTTTCATCACTTCCCTGATTCTCGAAGTTCCAAATCGAAGTGGCACTGGTTACTAAATCAATTAAATAATTAATATCCCAAACTGCAATTTGCAATGAACAATAATACGGATGTGATTTTCTTATTTTCACAACATTGGCATATTTAAAATCTTCTCTAGATCTGAATTTGTTGCAAAATTTATAAAAAAGACCCTCTTCCACGGGTTTAACTCTTAAGTATTTAATTTTTTTTTCAACACACTCTCCAATTAAACTATACAGAGTCTTATCTGGTTGTTTTAAAAAAATGAAGTCGTCAAGTAATACTACGAGATGAGTCAAATCTGGATTTAGTTTTTTTATCTCATTTAATTGTTGGATTGTTTCATTACGCCAATTACTTGAAAAGGATTTTATCGGAATGGCATTTAAATATTCGCAGCTGGAGACATTTTCATTTACTCCAAAAAAAATAGGAATTGGCGTATTGCCAAAATATTTTTTAAAAGATTTTGCAAAATAGCTAGCTACATCGCTAGTTTTATCGCAAGACATTACAAAAAAACCAATTTGCGTATTATTTTGCATTATTTAGAACGATTGTTTTTACTATAGAATTTTTACCATTTAAAAATTCCCTACCCACATCTTTACTTTTAAAATGTACGTGGTCAAAAACAAAAAAACTATTTGGCGTAGTTTCAAATGAATTTAAGGCAACTCCAACATCATTTAAACCGGCAAGCTTAAGCTCATTTTTAAATGTCGGTATTTCATTTTTCCAGAAATCAGATAATGGTAAAATTTGAATTGAAAATTTTATGTTTTTGCTTTTCGTGAATTCTATAAGTTTGTTAATTCCTATCTTATTAATGTCGGAAATTAATTTACGTTCATTAAAGCTTTCAATATTTTCAGTTAAATATGGCCTGAATTTTACAATCGGAGATTGTGATATAAATAGAAATTTATATTTTTTTAGTTCATTATCTACATACTCCTCACGATTTTTGAGTAAATATTTTGAGTTATAGAAAGGCTTAATAAAATAATTAAATGTTGTTGGTTTAGTTAAATCTGTAGCCAAACCCTTAAGAGTGATTGCCAATATAATTTCAGTATTTGAATCTATTGAATTAATGTTGTTGTAACAAAATTCAGTCAATAATAAATAATGACCATATACTGTCATTGCTGCATTTAACGACATAGAAACAGTGCCCGATGAGTCTAATTGATGGTGGCCAAATAGTTGATCTGCAACAGAATCACCTATGTATATTTTTTTAATTTTTTTTCTTGTCTTAGTTTCAGAAATTTTAACAACTTCATTGACGCCTGTATAATCAGTAAATATTTTTGTGTTATACAATAGAGTTAATATCAAAAATAAACCTGCAAATAAATAAAAGAAGTAATAAGTAAGTCTATATAAAAATAATTTCATAATCAAAATTGAAAATATATAAATTCTCCTCCTTTATTTGTTATAAAATAATATAATAGTATTATTGTAAGTATTGCATAAACGGGCAGCTTAAATTTAAACTTATTGAACCTCAACCAGTTTTTATAGATAATCAATTCAATTGTCATAATTAATATTACATAAATTATATTTTTGACGTATAGTGGTCGATCTAGAAATCCGATTGTAAATCTTTCTATATAATTAAACGCCTTAGGAATGTTTTCAGATCGGAAAAATATCCATGCGATAGTCACACAAAAAAATGTAAATAATACTTTAACTACATCATAAAATTTATTCCTATTAATAACATTAGTGTCTATAGTAGTATAATTTTTATTTAAAAATAGGGGAATGTATAGGGAGGCATGAATTAGTCCCCAAAATATAAAGGTAAGATTTGCGCCATGCCAAAACCCACTTAATAAAAAGACAATAAATATATTTCTAATTGAAATATATTTAGAAATTTTAGAACCTCCTAGAGGAAAATATACATAATCTCTAAACCACGAAGACAATGAGATATGCCAACGTTTCCAAAATTCTCCAATATTTTTTGAAAAATATGGAAAATTGAAATTATTAAATAACTCAAACCCGAACAACTTTCCAGTACCTATCGCAATATCACTATATCCACTAAAGTCACAATAAATTTGAATTGAAAAATAAACTGCCCCTAAAATTAATGTGGAGCCAGAATATATTTTATAATTAGTAAAAATATCGTTAACAGAAATTGCTAATGTGTCGGCTATAATTATTTTTTTAATTAAGCCATACAAAATAAGTCTAAGTCCAGCTACCGAATTATCATATCTGAAATTTCTAGGGGTTTGGATTTGTGGAAGAAGATGAGTAGCCCTTTCAATTGGGCCTGCAACCAATAATGGGAAGAATGAAACAAATAAAGAATAATCAATAAAGCTATTTACTGGTTTAATTTTTCTTCTATAAATATCTATAGCATAAGACATTCCATGAAAAGTATAAAAAGAAATTCCAACAGGCAATGCAATATTTAATATTGTTAAATTATTTTGAATTCCTACTACCCTAAATAATTCTTGAAATTCTGTAATAAAAAAATTGAAATATTTAAAAATTGCTAAAACTAATAAATTGTTGGCTAAACAAATAATTAAAAATAATTTTCTTTTTTTGTCATCATGTTTATCCACTAGGAAGCCAAAAGTATAATCAATAAGTGTAGATAAAAACAATAAACCTAAAAATCTCCAATTCCACCACCCATAAAAAAAATAGCTTGCAATTAGTAGAAAAGCGTTCTGATAACTTAATTTTCGATTAAATATATACCAATAAAGCAAAAATACTATTGGTAAAAAAATGAAAAATGCTGCAGAGTTAAATATCATTTTAAAATAGAACTATTTATTGATACTTTTTGTATAGATAGCTGAAAGAGGCTTAATTAAAATATATAGTAACGATTGAAAAGATAATATATAAAATATTTTAAATAAAGATCCATATACAAATTGGTGTTTTAACATTTCCCTATAAGACCAAATACTTGATCTTTTAGAACTTCCTTTGATATATTCCCTAATTGCACCTTTAAACGCAAGCCAAGGTGTAAAGTAAGATAGCAAAAAATTTATTAAGACTTTTTTATTTGTATCTGTCAACGGCAACTCTCCTAATAAAGAATTAGCTTTCAAGACAATTTCAACATCCCAAAAATCAGTCTTTTTTTTATTACTATTAGCGTAAAATCCATTTTGAACAATTCTGTCATTAGTAAATACAAACTGCATTCTTTTATCTATACCTAGCATTATAATGGATGACATTGGATTGCAATTATACTGATGATAGTATATCCAATCTAAATAAGTATTAATTTTATTGTATCTAAAAATGTTAGAAGACATGAAATTAATGTCGCCTAAAGAATTCATGTTTTTAAACAAATCTTCAAGATCATTTAAATACAAGTCAGATTCTTTATACTTCCTTTCTAAATCCCAATTAAAATGAATACCAAATACATTTGAATTACTTAATATCTGTAACTTATTATTTATTATATCAAAACAATTGTCTTCAATTATATCGTCATCGCCTATTGCCCAAATCCACTCACCGTTAGCATATTCAAAACACCTAAGAATGTTTTCATTTCCACCTACATTGTGTTTGTTTCTAACCAAGTTCACATCCCAATTATTTAAATTGATCTGGGAAATTAAATTATCAATACTATTTGAGTTATTATCAATAAGTACAATTTCAACCCAGTCTTTTTTTAATTTGCAAGCTTTTTCAAGCAAAGAGACTACTAAATGCTCTCTGTTATAGGTCGGTATTACAATACTTAATAATGGCTTTTTCAAGATGTATAGTTATTAGATTTTATTAAAAATTTTTGTTTCATTTTATAATAAATCCATACTGCCCAGGGAATTCCTATTAATAGATTGTTAAATACTAATAAGGTGCAAAACCATTGGATTGTCAAATTTTTTAATACTAGGAAACTTGTTAAGATTCCCCATGCTGCACCAAATACTGAAGGTGCTAAGAATGGTTCTTCTTTATTTGACCTACAATAGGCGGCAAAAGAGAAGATTATAACATTAAACATAGAGTATATGAGAATGAAAAGTGTCCCAATATTATCTAGTAGTCGGCCAACAAATACTAATTTATAATAGTCAATGAATAAAATTTTAAAAACAAAAAAGAAAGAACCCAGGACTATAAAAGTTATTATTGTTGAGATAAGAGTTCTTTTAAATAGAGACTGCAAATCACTAATTTTATTATTTGCAACTAAATTTGCATATAAAGGAGAACGACTAGAGGTCCAAACGCTTGAAACAATTACAATTCCATTTATCAATGACATTGTAAATCCTAATTGACCTGACAGAATTGGGCCTTGATATTTAAATGCAAAAAGATCTGCAATTTGGAAGATAAAATATCCAGAAATACTACTAATAGCAACACGCCATTGTAAAGGAAAAATATCTTGCATCCAATTAAATGAATTCTCATTAGATTTGGATTTATATATATTTTTAAGTGCAATAAAAACCTTTTGCCGAGATAAAAACAACAATGCTATTAATAATGAGAATAGTTGTGCAAGACCATATGCCAAAAGTCCCAAATTTGAAATAATAAATACTACAAAAAGTGTAATAAATGATATGTTTTGAATTATTCTAACTATCGAAATTTCAAAAACAAATAAACATCCTTCTAAAAAACTATAAACACCATTAACTATTATACTTAAACTTATAGATATTAAAAGTACTAATAACGGTATCTGCCAATGAATATTATGATTTTCATAAGTTTGTTTAACATTGAAAAAGAAAAAAGAACTTAAAAATATAATTATAAGGAAAAGAATTGAGGCTATAACTTGCCACTTACAAATAAAATGAAACAATGAAGATAACTTAGATAGTAAACCACTTTTGTTTTCAAATAGATCCTTCTTTGAAATTTTTGCAGATTCATGTGCAGCATTTTGCATTATTACTGCTGACATGCCTAGCTCAAAAAAGATTGACATACCTGCATAGCTATTTAACACATAATAATATCCAAGTTCAACAGTTGAAAACTTATAAGATATAGAAAATATAAGAATTAGCTGAGTAATTATCTGTAATAATCTTAGACTAATATTTGATAAAACACCTTTTTCTACTCCAATTTGATTAAGTAAAAATTTTAGTTTGTTTACTGAAAGCATTATGTTATATTAAATACCTCTGTCGTAGATTAATTTCTTCAAAGAATCAACTTTAGCATAAGGAGAGTCAATATGGTCAATTAAAACTTTTTGGTCTTTCTTAACCGATGTTGTAAATACCTCACCATTCTTAATTTCTCTTACCGACAATTGTCCTTTATGTAAAGGAACAGCTAAATAAAAGTAATCTTCGAATTCTTCATTTTTTACCACATACCCTTTTGGTATATCTTTTTTGGCATAAATTCCTCTTACTAAAGCATCTAAATATTTAATCTCTCTTTCTGAATTTCTTCTCTTTTGATCAGGTGAACCACCGCACATTTCAATTGCTTTATGATACGCTTTAAACCATATATCAATTTGGTCAGATGTAGAATTATAAATTTGCATATCATATCCTTCCATTGGTGTATCGATATGTCTTTCAAAAGTTCTAGCTCCTTTTGCATAAGCAATAAGCATTGAATTAGTCCAATCATGATATTCATGAGTTGATTGACCAATTACAATTTCAGGATATCTATTTTTTAAAAAATCAATTTGATTTAATTCCAACTCACTATCCTCCGAAGGGTATAATGAAACGCAATGATTAAGTGCAATTGGGATATCTCTATTTAAAAAGAAAGCAACTACATCGTCCATATCTTTTAATGACGAACCGCCATTAGATAAAATAACAGGTTTTTTTGTTTTTGCAATCTTTTCAAGTAATGGCCAATCGTTAATATCTGAACTTGCCACTTTAATGATTGGCAAATTAAATTCTTGACACAAATCCACAGAAGCTTCATCAAAGGGAGTTGACATTGGAATACAACCAGAGCTTACAATTTTATCTACAAGTGTTTTATACTCTTTTTTTGTTAATTTCTTCTCCGTTGTCTTTTTAATATACTTGACATCTTTGCTACCAACGTATTCTGGATGAACAAAAGTATCCATATCTCTAAATTGAAGCTTGATTGCTGCTTTGACATTGTTAAATCTTACTACTTGTGAGAATTCTTCTACTTGATTTAATCCTCTTTGCAAGTTACCCAAATGATTGTTTGCCAATTCAAGGACAAATAGGCCGTCAAAAATATCATTTTTTGATTTTTTCATACTTTTACTTTTTTATAAAATATTTATTAGTTGTTTGATATTATTAAATTTGTATTTACTTTTTTCATACTTTCCATATCCATACTCTACTAAAGCAAAATCTAATTTATTATTATCCGCTGCTATGCCATCATGTTTGGTATCTCCAACCATAATTGTTAGTTTAGATTGTAACTTATTTGTTTCCAATAAATAAGCAATAAGTTTTGTTTTATCTTTAAATCGGGACTCTAAAATATCAGGGCAATAAATGCCTTTAAAATATTTATCAATTGATAAATAATCCAATATTAATTTTGTTGGCTTTAATCTTTTATTAGTTGCTATATATACATTCAATTTATTTTTCAATAAATCATCAAGAACTGTTTCAACATTATCATAAAGTATGGACTTTTTGTAACCCTCTTTGTCATAATGTTGTTTAAATGTTTCTACAAATCGATTTATATTATCTAAATTTGTTTCCCCGTTAACCGCATTTAAAACTTGGTCTATAGGAGGTCCTATGAAAGTTGTAATAGCCTTTTGACATTCTTTATTATATACATTTAAATAAGCAACATAAAAAGACTCTTCTATTCCTGGCGCAGAATCTATAAGAGTGCCATCTAAATCAAATAAAATATTCTTATAGCTCAATGTATTAAAACTTAATCGTTTTAATTATCATATTTGACGCTAATTCGCTTTCACTTAAAAATGGAAACATATCCTCAAGCGGTGCAGAAACCATTTTGCCATCAGGTAATTTTTTTGAACTAAGCTTTGGTTCAAACATTTGTAAAGGATCAAGTTTCACATTTATAAGGATTGGGCCATCTATATTAATTAACCTTTGAAGCTCTTCCTTGAAATCAAATTTTTCCAAGGTATAAGATGGAATATTAAATGAATTTCCAACTTTCTCCATATCTGGGAAACTAACACCATTATCTGGAGCACTTCCAATAGCTAAACCAAAGAAATTTTGCTGTGTAGACTTTATAGACAAATATCCGTTATTGTCCAATACAATTATTTTGATATTTAAATTATTGTGCTTTATAGTTTGTAACTCTTGTAAATTCATAAGTATACTTCCATCTCCTGCAAAACAAACAATTCTTTTACTTGAATCTGCTACTGCTGCGCCAATTGCAGCTGGTAAGTCATATCCCATTGAAGCAGATCCAGAATTACTAAATAATTGTTGTCCCTTTTTAATATTTGAGGTTTGAAAAGGAACAATGCAAGCTGTAGCATTACCACATACAATTACATCATTCCCACCTAGCAATGATTGTAAAGTTGAAATAAAATAATAAGGATTGATTGGCTTTGTTGGATCCTTGTGATGCTCTTGTACAACAGGATATTTATTTTTTCTTTTTATACACCATTCTAACCATTCTTTATAATCAAAGGTTTTGTTTTCTTTTTTTAATTCATTGTTTAATGCAGTTAAAATAAATTTTGCATCATACACTAAAGGAAGGTCTGCTTTTAAAAAAGGTCTTTGCAATTCTGCTTGATCAATATCAATATGAATTTTATATGCTTCTCTCGCAAAATTTTCCCAGTTATAACTCAATTGTCTTATAGGCATTCTGCTGCCTATAATAATTACTAAATCAGAATTTTGAACAGCGAAATTACCAGCCCGATTTCCAATGGACCCTTGTTTACCAACATAATTTGGATGATCATGATAAATAATATCATGCGACCAAGCACTTACAACAGGTATGCCTGTTAAATTAGCGAACTCTTCAAATTCATTTAAAGCATTTGCTAATCTTATGCCCGTACTACCAATAATTACAGGTCTTTTTGCATTTGTTATTTTTTCAATAATTTTATTAAGGTCCGCATGTAAAATATCTTGATTGATATTTAATATCTCTGGGGTAAATCCTTCACAATTATCTATATCAACTTCAGCGGCCTGTACATCTACTGGAATACTTATCCATACCGGACCTGGTCTTCCACTTGTTGAAAGGAATATTGCTTTCTCCAAGTGATATCTGATTGTATTAGGATCATTAATTTCTACTGCATATTTTGTAATCCCTTTCACCATACTAATTATATCAACTTCTTGATCTCCCAATTGTCTTAAACCAGGATTATTGTAAGTAGACATGATTGTTTCTCTTTTCACTTGACCAGAGATGATTATCATGGGAATTGAATCCGTGTATGCACCATGGACCCCATTTAATGAGTTAATTGAACCTGGCCCTGTAGTTACATTTACTATTGCAGGCTTGTTTTTTACTCTTGCATAGCCTTCGGCTGCTATAGAAGATGCTTGTTCATTATGATTACAAACAAATTTTAAACCAGTTGTTCTACCAATGGCATCATTTAAATGCATAGCACCACCCCCAGTTACTAAAAAGACAGTGTCAATACCTTCATAAACAAGCTTAGAAAAAATATAATTAGATAGTTTCATGAATTGAGTATGCTATTATTTTGAATTTGGAATGGCATAAAGAACAAAATCTAACCCATCATACTGATGTGTTCTTACACTTAAATCATAAAAAGGAAATTGTTCTTTTATGTACAAAATGATTTCCCATAAATCGTTGGGTAGATGATAAATGCAAACTGCCAATTTAGGTTTGTACTTATGAATTGTATTATATGCTCCTTTTAAAGCACTCAATTCCGCACCTTCAATATCAAATTTCATAAAAGTAAATTCCTCATTAAAAAAATCGTCAATTCTTACACATTTCACATTGATTGATCCTGTTTCGCTCAATCCAGCACCACCACCTCCTGTTGCATCAAATTTTAGTAATGCATTTTCATTTCCGACAGCAATTTCAATCACTTGTACGTTACTAAGACTCTTTGAATCAATATTATAATTTAACGCAATAAGATTTTTCGGATCAGGTTCAAGGCATATATATTTCTTAAATGGCACTTTTGCATATTTCAAATAGTCATTTAAAGTATCGCCAGTGAATGCACCACAATCTAAGAATATTTCAGGTTCTGAAAGTTGAATAATATCTTCGGGAAAGTATTGGTTATATGTTGTCGCTTCTGGAAGTTCGTTAAAGGAATAGCCAATTCTAGCTTTCAAATGTTTGTAATATTGCTCTTTACTTTCATTATCTTTTAAATAAGAAAATGCTTCTTTAATTTTTGATTTAGCATTATTATAAAATTCAGGTACTTCAAAATGATAGTATGGAAGTAATTCCTCTGAAAAAATTTGAAAAATGTTATTCGCAGATATAATATTTTGTACGCCTATTTGACTTAGTTGTTCAAACGTTTTTCTAAATGAATGACCTGGTGACCATATGGTTACTACCCAAGTAGGATTGTCTTTTGAAAATTTTTCGTAAGCAATGGTTGGTGTGTATACGATAATATCATCAATAAAAGTATTGTTTTTTATTTCATTATTGTCTACAAAACAAATAATTTTAAATCGATTTTCTTTAAAGTAAGAAGCAATTTTTCGGCCTAAATTACCTGAACCGAATAAAATCAAATTTTCATTTTCAATCGTATGTTTAATTTTCGATAATTCATGATTTAATTTATTGATTTTTCCATCATTTAGTATTTCGTCAATATTCATATTAGCTTAATTTACAGATTAAAGGTGCTTCTAAATTATTTTGATCAAATTTAGATTTAAGATTATTTGCAATTTCATTTTGATAAATCAAAGAGGTTATAACTATATTGAACTTTTTAGTTTTATAATTTGAAATAAGGTTATTTCCAGAATGCACAATTGAGTCATTAATAATCTTGCCCTCATTTAAGGTGTTATTATCAAATAAAATCAACTTGTTTTTAATTCCAACTTCTTTAACTGATTCTAATAATTTAAATGCAAATTGACCAATCCCTACAAATGCAATGTCTTCATTTAATGCTGCGACAGTTTTAATTTTTTCAATTATTTGTTCGTATGTTTTGTCAGATGCGTTTAAATATGCTTGAATCGAAGGCAAAATTTCTTGATCAAACACTAGATCAGTTTTAGTTCCATCGAGATTTTTTCTAAACAAACTATAAACAGCATCATAATCATTATTTGAAGCTATTTTCATAATTCTAATTCCTGTATCCATCAAAGCATAACCTCTACTTCCAAAGAAGTTGTAAAATGAGCCTGTTGAAAAATGATTAATATGTTCAGTATTAAATTCTTGATAAGGTGCATGAATTACATTTTTATAATTCATTGCATTTGGACATTCTACATATATACTACCATTCGGTTTCAATATTTTTTCAATTGATTCAAGTGCAGCTTCTAGGTCTAGGATATGCTCCCAAACATGCGAAAGAATAACAAGATCATATTTGCCAAACGATTCATTAAGTTCAAATAAAGAGGCATGTAAACAATTTATCCCCTTTTCATTTTTAGTAATATTTACGCATGAAATAGAAGGATCTATTCCTGTAAGATTAATAAAGCCTTCGTTTTTCAACTGTTCAAGTAAACCACCTATAGCACACCCAATATCTGCAATCGCCAATGTTTTGTCTTTAAACTGAGAAGATATATATTTGGCAGTATCGATTAATCGATTTCTATCATAATCATTATAACCTCCACCAGTTGAAATTTCTTTACTCTCATATTTTGAAAGATTTGAATAGTAATCATCTAACTCAACTTGTGTAACTTTTGTATCAGCATAAATGAAACTACAATCTAAACATTGAACTAAATCATAGCCTCCTTGCATTGGATGGCCCTCAAATAAACTAAAATTAATTTTTTTAATTAAACTTTTATTATTCGAATTGCATATTGGACAAGAACGATTAGTGTGATTCATAAAATTTAATTGTTTTTTCAATAGATTCTGTTAATTGAATCTTTATTTGTGCATTAATTGTATTTGCCTGTGTTATACTAGGGCAATAAATATCAATCTGTTCCTGCTGTACAGGAAATCCTAATATTTTTACTGCAACTTTAGCTTTTGAAATACTACTTATTTTTTCTGCAAGTTGTTTTATTGAAATTGCTTCATCAGATCCTACATTGTATGGAATATTCTTTCCACCATTTATTAAAATTTTCCATAACCATACCATTAAATCTGAAGCATACATATATGACCTAATTGTACTTCCATCTCCTTTTATTATTATGTCTTCATTTCTTAAAACATTATTTATGAAATTTCCTATTGCAAAATGAGTGTCAAGTGGTAAATATGGTCCTACAAATGCGAAACAACGAGCAATTTTAATGGGCAGATTATATTTTTCAAAATAAGTAGAACTGTATAATTCTGCAATTCGCTTACCTTCGGCATATGCTGAATTCAAGTTATTGATATTTATTTTAAAACAATCGTTCTCCTTAATATGTGTTTGGTTCCAGGGTTGTTTACCATAAATTGCTCCGGAGCTTACAAATAAAAACCCCTCTATTGGTTGAGTGATTGCAAAGTCCAAAACCTTTCTTGTTCCAATTGTTATGGTATCCATCATTAATAAAGGACTACTTTTATTTAATGATTCACTTGCAGCTGTGGCTGCATGAATGATGAATTGAAATTTTTCATCTAAATTAAAATCATAATTAAGTATATCCCCTTTAACAAATTGAACCGTATTAGCATGTTCCTTATAAAATGGATATTGCATTAAGAACACTTCTGGATTTCGTGTAAGTGTGGTGATTTTAGCATTTAAGGCTAATTTATCATTTGCATAAATAAAACTCTCTAATAACCACTTACCAAAAAATCCGGTTCCACCAGTCACAAAAATTGACTTACCCCTAAACGATTCCCAAATATCTTGAGTGTTTTGATAAATATGCTCTAAATCCTCAATAGGAAGTCTTTTCATTATAAAGTACTAATATACTTTCTTACCGTGTTCGCAATATAATCATAATGAACTTGATTTAGACCAGGCCATACGCCAAGCCAAAATGAATTGTTCATGATCAAATCGGTATTTTTTAAATCATCAATTTTTCGATGATTTAAATTATAGTATGCAGGTTGTCTTAAAAGGTTTCCTCCAAAAAATAATCTAGTGCCAATTTTATTATGTTCTAAGTATTCAACAAATTTATTTCTATCTATTGGGCTACCCTCTTTTATCGTTAACATAAAGCCAAACCAACTAGGTTCAGAATTTTCAGTTGCTTTTGGTAATATGAAATGTTCTTCAAACTCTTTAAACATTTCAGAAAGGATTGCGTGGTTCTCTTTTCTTCTAGCAACAAAATGATCCGCCTTAGTTAATTGACTTAACCCAACAGCCGCTTGCATATCCGAAACCTTTAAATTAAAACCAATATGAGAATAAGTGTATTTATGGTCATAGCCTTCAGGTAAATCACCCAATTTTTGACAATAACGCTCTCCACATGTATTATCCGTTCCAGGAGCACACCAACAATCCCTTCCCCAATCCCTAAAACTTTCTGTAATTTTTTTAAGAGAAGCATTGTTTACCAATACCGCTCCTCCTTC
>JACCDH010041168.1_pt1 | contig 21442 bp, 16 predicted proteins | sample 7442481 | NCBI WGS metagenome assembly JACCDH01 (sample SAMN15323433, study PRJNA562643) | freshwater metagenome | isolation source: river surface water | place: USA:Blue River Watershed | collected 2017-08-15
CCTCAAGACATCAACACCTGCCAGGTTGGTCGCATCGAAATTAACTGAGTCAGCGATTGCCACGATGTCCAGTGTCAGCGTACCGGTGTGCGACGTAGCGGTTACATAGCCAGCGGTGAGCGCGGCATCGTCAATAGTTACCGCAAGGTTTCCGGACCCGGTGACGTTGATTCGTTCATCAGTCCCTGTAAAGCCACCGGATGTTTCTGTCAAAGTAACTGCCGTTGCGCCCGAAGCCGCAAGGTTAATGATGTCGAAGTCAGTTTTTGAGCCCGAACCCTCGCCGAGAGTAATCGTACCCAATGCACCTGAAGCAAGCTCAATTGTAATTGCTTGGGTATCAGTATCGGTAGTTGCCGCAGCGTTTACTGTTAGGCCGGTGTCATCTCCGCTGAGCTTGAACGACTCACCAGCAGCATCAGAATAAGTGAGCACAGCACCGCCTGCAACGTTGACTTGAGTAGCCCCCGAGATAAGTGCACCGGCAAGTGTAGAGGCACCGTACACGGTTACGTTCAAGGTTTCAATACGATCCATGATCGGGCTATCGCTGGTGCCAGTAATCGCGAGATTAGCGATGTCGTTTCCAGCGCCACCATCGAGGTAGTCGGTTGAGTCAGAGCGCGCTACGGCTGCGTCGAAAACGTCAGCGGCTGAAGTTCCAACGAACGAGTCTGAACCGGTAGTGAGCGTGAAAGTCTGGCCAGCGACAGCAGTGGTGCTGCCCGACTTGATCGAAGTGATGGTCGAAGCAACGTTGGTGGTCGCTGCCGAGGTGGTCACGCCGGTGATCAGCGCGCGGGCTGCGGTGATTGCCGTGGTGCCGGTGTAGGCAACAGCTGCAGCAGCGTCAGTGGTCAGTTGGTCGGAGAAGGCGGTAGCGACGGTGACCTTGTTGTTCAGGTAGGTCAGGTCGGTGCCTTGGGCGCCGTTAGCGACGTTCAGTGCGATCGACGCAGCGGTCATACGACCAGCGGTCAGTTCGCCGGTGTAGAAAGCCAGGCCAGCAGCGTCCGGAGCGCGGTTGAACAGTTGTTGATAGATGGCGGTCACTTTATCCGAGTTGGTGGCACCTGCGTACAGGGCGGTCGACTCGGACGAGTTGCCGAAAGCATCAATGATGCTGCTCAGGTTGCCGTTGGTGGCAGCCAGGCGGCCTGCCCAGTACTGAAGACCAGCCGGATCAGCCGGACGGCCGTAGTAGGCGACGTAGATTTTTTGAACCTGCGGGTAGTATGCAGCAGACATGCTGGCTCCTATTGAGTAGTCAATCACAAAATACGTACAAGCTAATAAACGCTTTTCTGGCGTTCAGACGCTCCGTCTAATCAGTGAATACATCACGAAAAGCGCGGAGGCATTAGCCCGCTTCTAAGACGCACTGTATTGTCAGGGTTATTGAGGAGCGGCATCTGTGACGGCCGTCACACGAAGATTGCTTTTTTTGGCATATTGCCGACGCTGCGGTCGGAATAATATAAATCTTGCAATTAATTGCGTTAATCGCAAAATTCAGCGCCAGTGACTTGGCTGACGGTGATCGTCAATCACCTGCCGTGCCAGGTCTCAGCAGCGAATGGTTACCTGGCCTGCGGTCACTTAAGAACTCAACTACACATCAAGGCGATGTCGTCTGTTCGCGTGCTGGCTGGAGACCAAGCGCTGAGATTATATTCTCAACCAACTGCCACTGCCATTTTTTTGAAGACTTGCCGTACTGCTGGCGGAATCCTCATTGCCACTGGTAGCCCAGCATCAGCACCGTGCTGTTCATGTGGAACAAAGGTATGCGGTCATCACGCCAGCTGCGATGAAGCTGCAGGTAAATGCTATCGCGCAGGTTGAGCTTTTGCTGTACGCGCACGCTGACGAATCCGCTGTTCGGCGTGCGCTTGAGATTGCCGAACAAGGTCTCGTTGTAGACCTCTGCGTCATTGAGCAGGTACTGCTGCGTATGCAAGATCAACTGCCGTCGCTCATCAATCGGCGTTTCGGTACGAAAGCTGAACATGAAGCCGTGCCGATCCCCGCCAGTGCGCTCGCGACGACTGAGGTCGCTGACCAGACCAACTGCACCAAGGGCAGTGGTGTGATCGAGCAGCCGCCACTGTGCTTTGCCGCGTATTTCAAGCAGTAACGCATCGTAGCTACGGTTTTGCGGATATTGCAGCACCGCACCGCTGATATCGACGCCGAGCCGCGCGGGCGAGCCGACGCGCTCGCTCAGGTCCACCCAGGTGCCGGCCTGTGTACTCACCGAGGTTTCGTACAAATCCCCGCCTAGCATCAGCGCACTGCCAGCCAGCACGGCGTCCCATTGACGGCTGCCACTGGTCTGCTGCGTCGTCAGACCGGTCATCAGCTGTTGAAAACTGAACGCTGGCTCCGCCGGGTATTGGCGTACCCTCAGGCTACCCATCGCTTGCAGATGACGAGATGTGCTCAGTGCATATTCGCCTGAGGCCTCTAGCCCGACGAACGCACCGGCCCGCGAGACATAAGCAGGCAACAAGGTGAGCTCGCGCACAGGTGCGGCGTCAGGCAGACGGATGGTCGCCTGGCTGGGGCCGGAGTTAACGTTGTCGGTGACACCCGCCGAGAAGCCGTAGCTGAAAGTGAGTGCGCTGGGCTCGGGCATACGCGAACAGCCGAGCATGCGGGTGTAATCAATTAATTGGCTGATGGCGGGCGGAGGCAGGTAGGCCTCTTCTATCCAGCGAAAGACGCGCTCGGCGTCATCTTGCGCACCTGCCTCGCAGTACAGCATGGCCACATCCAGCCACGCGCCCGCATCGGCCGGCGGTCGGGCCTCGAGCGTACGAATCATGGTCATGGCGCGGGCCAAGTCACCGCCCATGATGGCACGGGAGACGGACTCCACAGCCGGCTCGTCGTCGACCTTTTGCGCACTGGCCACCTCCATGATGCTGATGATCAGCGCGATGCCGACCAGCACGCGCAGCAACGCGCACAATACGCGACGCAGCTTTCGCCCGGTAGCATGCGAAATACTGTTAATGGCAAATGACCGTGTCAATCCGATGCTCATTGCACGCCCGCCACCGTCGTGCCGACTTCCCTGACCACCGGTATCAATGATGGTTCGTCACACAGCGCATACAAGGGCTCGGCCCGGCTTCGGCCGCGCATGGCGACTGCCGGCAGGCACAGCAGGCCATCTGTGCCGAGCAGCGCTGCGGTTGCCTCACTGAGCAGCAGGTGGTGAGACGTGGTCTTGGCATGATCTTGCAGGCGCGACGCGAGGTTGACCGCATCACCGATGGCGGTGTAGCTGCGACGCTGAGGCGTGCCCAGTTCTCCAACGACAGCCTCGCCGCTGGCAATGCCGATACGAATCTCTAGCGGTGGCAGTTCGGGGAAGCGCAGCGGCTGCTCGGCATTGATCGCGGCGACAGATCGCAGCATGCCGATACCGGCCTGCAATGCGCGTTGTGCGTGATCCCCTTGCTGCAACGGCGCGCCCCAAAAGGCCATCAGCGCATCACCCATGTATTTATCCAGCGTGCCATCCTGCCGCTGCACTTCCGTGGTCAAGGCACCGAGTATCATTTGCGTAAAGTCTGCCAGCCGCTCGGGCTGCATGGTCTCGGCCATGGCGGTGTAGCCACGCACATCAACGAATAGTACCGTGATCAGGCGGCGTGCCGGCCGCAACAGTGAGCCGTCGCGCGATTCGCGTACTAGCTGATCAAGTACGACCGGCGGCAAGTATTTGCGCATCCGTGCGGCAAACGAACTGGCCGCACTCTGGGTTTGCATCCACTCAAACGGCGCTTGCAGGAACAAGAAGATCGCCAACGGAACGAGTGGCAGGCTAAGGTTGACGGTGTGCTGGCGCAGCAGCAACTGATCGGCCAGCAGCAGCCAGCCAAGCGCAAGCAGGGCCAGCAGGATCAACGCCGTGCGTGCGCGCGCGCGCGCAAAAGCAATCGCCAGCAGTACGATGCTACCGAGCGCCCAGCACCATGACAGCCAGCGGAAGTCGCTTCGCTGGACAGGGTGTTGCTGTTCTTGCGCAAGCGCAGTGATTAATTCAGCGTGAAGCACGACGCCGGGCAGCCACGGATGCACCGGCGTGGAAACGCGGTCGCCCAAACCAAGGGCAGATGAGCCGACCAGCACATGACGCTGGGCTAACAGATCGGCAGGTGCCCGCCCGGCCAGCACGTCGGCAGCAGGAATGACGGTGTAACCCTGCAGCCCGGTACGGTACGGTATTCGGATGTAACCCTCACGTGTCATCGACGCTGCCGCCTGCAACAGGCGATGGCGTACGGATTCCGGCTGCCCGCAGGCGAGCACGGACAGCGCGAGCATGGGATAGGTTTGCCCTCGATAGCGCACCAGTGGCGCGATGCGCCTGACTTGCCCGTCGAAGTCCGGTTGCGGGCTGATGTGGCCCGCACAGCGCGCCTTGCGCAAGCCCGCGTGGTTGGCGATGTGGCCGTCGGCGGATGGCAGTAACGGATCGGCCAACTGCGCTGCCCGATGCGCACCGGACTCAAGTGCTCCGGTCAGATGACCGACTTGCGGTGCATCAGTGCGACCAGAGAGGTCAAACACCTGGGCAAATACTAAGGGGGCGGTAGCCGCCAGCCGTGCCAGCTCCTGATCGCCGGTAGCGTCGGTCGCCTCGGGGAACACAATGTCGAGCGCAACGCTGCGCGCCTGATATTGGATCAACAAGCTGCTAGCGAGGTGGGCGATGATTTCTCGTGGCCAAGGCCAGCCGGCAATGGCGTCAATGCTGGCTTCGTCGATATCGACGATGGCCACCGTGTCGGCCAGGGGCCTGCGCTCTTGCCGAACGCTGACGTGCCAGTCTTGCGCCTGCAGTTCGGTTCGCAACAACCAGCGCGGTTCCCACATCTGGCTGCCGAGTGCCAGCACCATCAAAGCTGCCCATGCAGCGATCACGAACCGAATGCGGTGGTGCCTCAGTGCTGCGCCTAGCGGCCCCAATAAGTCGCTCCGTACGCGGAGAGCCCACGTTCGTCGACGGGCTTGCTGAAGATGTATCCCGCCTGGCGTGCGTTATCACCGGCCAGCAGGCCATCGATACTGGCATTGCTTCTGATCAGATCACCGACCATTTGACCCGATCGGGTGACGTCGCCGCGCCCGATCACGGACACCGCACCGGATGCACCGTGCACGTCGAGCCGGGTGTCAAAGGTACGCCGGTCGAAATCCACCGACAGCTCACCACTGCGGATGGTGGCGGTTTCGGCGCGGCCGGTGCCGTAGTTGAAGATGAAAGCCTCATGACCTTTGAGCGCAAAGCTGAAGCGGCCATCGCGGGGCAGGCTCACTTCACCATCAGCCGTCCGGCCAATCGCATACAAGCCCGCAATCAAGGGCTCACGACCGCCGATACGGCGCTGGACTTCCTCAATGCTGGTGGCCGGCGGCAGGTTGGCCAGATACTGCCAGCGGCCCCAGGTGACAGCATTGAGCTTCTCCACCGCTTGCGCCAGCTCGATCTCGGAACTGAGCGTGGTCGCAGGCAAGGTCTGCCCTGTCCTGCCGGCCGCGGCTCTCTCGCCGGGCAGTGGCGGGGCGATCTTGTCGGGCTGAAGTTGTGGTGCGGGACTGTCGATGACGCGCGCACGCGCATCGCCCAGCTTTACTTGCAGCACTGCTTCGGCTCGGCTGGCCAGCAAGTCGGCCGAGAAATTGCCCTCGCACGGACCGACGCCGGACGGATCGCAACTACCGCCCAAAGGTGCGGCTACCACGCCGCCGCTGCGCACTGAGAGCAGCGTGGTGGAGCTATCGGTAAAGGTCGAGAAATCGGTACCGCGAATGCCGATCGCTGCAACCGGCGTGTTGAGGCGGAACTTGTCTTTCGCATTCTGGGCGCCGACCCCCGACACGGAGCGCATGACGCCCTTGTGTAGCGTAAGCTTGATCCGAGTCTCGCTCGGGCGCTGCGGATCATAGTGGTAGGACTCGATGCTGAGCGCGGAATTCGGGCGCAGGCTGATGAATCCACTGTCGACGGTTTTGACGTAGACGTAGCCGTCGGCTTCGGTTTCGAGCCGGGCGTCTTCCTGGATACGGTCACCCGTCTTGAGCAACTGCCAGCCGCCGTTGCCATGCTTGACCCGCACTTTGCCGACCACGATGGCAACATCGCCGACTACCGCCGGCGACTGTGCCATGGCGCCCCGGGTCAGCAACACGGTTGCCAGAATCAAGACCCCGGCCAGCAGCCGCCACCCGGCCTGCCAAGCTGAAGGCGGCACGGCGCGCAGAGGGTCGCGACGGATAAACATCATGGGATATTCCAGGTGCAGGTCAACATTCCGAAAGTAGCGATCACGCCAGAAAAAACAACGGGAATTCACATCATAATGTGACGATGGTCACATTCTATCCGGTTTAATCGAGCAAACATGGTATCCGATGGCAGTGCGGAATATATGTTTTCAAAAAAAGAAGAAACGGGCAGGCAAATAATTGACGAAAACGCATTAAATGACAAAAACGATGTCTTGACGTCGAACAAAGCATTTTAAAAAATAAATCCTTTTCCGATCAACACCGTATGCTCGGGGCGTTGGCTTCGCATATCCTTTTACACTTGCAACCCATCCTTACCGCTATTGGCGCTTCTTCCCGCCGCGCCAGCCGCCGATGATATCGATCGAGCTACTCAGAAAACAACGACTGCTGCAGCGACTGGACGAGTCCGTGCTGATCGACCTCGCCAAGCATATGCGCTTCGAGCAGTTCCAGAAGCGGGATTATGTTTTCCATAAAGGCTCGCCCGGTGATGCACTGGTGATGGTGCTGAGCGGTAAGTTACAGATCACCACTTTGTCGGAAGACAACCGGGAAGTCGGCCTGAGCTTTGTCGACGCGGGCGACTATTGCGGTGAACTATCGATCATCGACGGCGGTACGCGCTCGGCATCAGCGATTGCCGTCGCCGAATCCATGGTGGGATTCCTGCCACGCGCCAAGGCGCGCTGGTTGTTCTTTCATGACCCGGCGGTGGTCGAGCAATTATTGATGAAGATGTCGGCGATGGTGCGCTCGTCATCGCAGCAGCGCTCGCTGCTGAGCATGAACCGGTCGTACTCACGCATTTACGCGGTGCTGATGAACACCGCAAAAATGCCGACCAATACCGAGACCGTGATCGATAACCTGCCTACCCAACAGACGATTGCGACGATGGCCAATGTGAGCCGCGAGACGGTCTCACGCGCGATCCAGGCACTACTCAAGATGGGTGTGGTCACCAAGGACACGAAGCGCCTGATCGTGCGCGATACCCTCACGCTGGAAAAGCTGGCGCGCGGTGAAGTCGATATCAATGATATTCAGGATCTGAGGAAGTCGGCATAGTCTTCGGCAATCCGTTGCCAATCCAGCGTTTGCCGCACCCGCTGCCAGGCAGCCAGCACCAGTGAATCCAATTGTTCCTCTGTCATGACCAGCACCTTGCGGATGGCAACGGCCAGCGCAGCGGGATCTTCATCGCAAGCGGTGACGTGCACACCGGGTAGCAGCACTCCTCCGCGCGCACCGAAATGTGTGCTGATGATCGGCAGCCCCGCCGCTGCATATTCAGCCAGCTTGAGATTGGTACCCGCGCCGGAGATGATGGGGTTCAAACCTATGTCGGCGACTTTCAACCACAAGGCCTTCTCTGTGTCACCGACCACGCCCAGCAGACGTAGGTTGCGCGGCAGGCTGCCACGATCAAGACGGTGACATACCGAGCCCATCAGCACCATGTCGATCTCAGGACAACGCCCGGCGGCGTCAACGATCAACTGCGCTGCCTCGACGTTGGGCTGATGTGCGCTACCGATAAATAGCGCCACAGGGCGCTGCAACCGCCATCGGCGCTGGAGCGCCCGCCGTGCAGCGATCACTGCAAATGGCACCGCACTCAGATCGATACCGTTCGCGATGACAGCGCATTGGTCGGCACGGATGCCATACAGCGCGATCAGGCGTTCGCGCTCGCTATGGCTGCAGGCGGTGACGTGCGACGAGGCACGGGCGCATTCACGCTCGATGCGCTCGATCTCGCCGCACGGCCATGGTTTTGCAGCGTAGATACCCAACTTCAGATCGCGTTCGACGTTGTGCGCCTCGTACACCAATTCACCCCGATAGCCGGCTGCCACTACGGCTGGATACCCGTAAGGATGCGAGCAAATGACGGCTTGGGCATGACGCGCGTTCTGGGCGATTGCACGCACCCAGTCTTCAAGCAGGTTCGGATACAAGGCGGCTGACAGATCACCGACCGAGGCATTGACGATGGCTTGCAGGTCGTGCTCGGCCTCGAGGAAAGCCGCAGAGCGCGGAGCAACTTCTTCGATCAGGCCGTGATCAAGCTCGCGCAGGGTGTGCGGCGATTTGCCGCCGCCGAGGTTCACAAAATGAATGTCAGCGTGGCGCGCCAGCGCACGGTATAAGCCATACAGTCTGACTTGGCCGCCACTGGTGACCGGCGTGAGTGCAAATGTGTTGACCACGACATAACGAGGGCGCGCACCGCGCAATGCAGCAGGCGCCGTTGCGCCGGCGCGCTGCCGCCAGCGGCCACCCGCTGCCGCGCCGCCGCGCGCAGCGCCGCGCAACAGGAAATCCACCAGACCATCCCAGTGAATGCCGGCGACGCGCTCAAAGCCGGCATCACCCATCGCCGCTATTAACGCCGGGTCGAGGTCCAGCTGGCGCATACCGACAGCCAGCGCCTCGGCAGTCGGCGCAACCACCAGGCCGTTGACGCCCTGCTCTACCAGCTCGGTGACGCCACCGGCGTCGCTGGTGGTGAGCACCGGTTTGCGTGCGGCCATGGCTTCAATGGTGATCAGGCCGTAATCCTCTTGATACGGCACGAAGGTCACGAAGGCTGACTGCGCATATTCACGCGCGAGTTCGTGGTCGGTCAGGCGACCGAGGAACTGCACACCAGCATGGCCGGCAGCGCGGGTCTGCAGGGCCTCACGTTGCGGTCCATCACCGGCAATACGCAAGGGTCGTGTGATACCGGCGCGCAGCCAGGCATCGACAATCAGATCAATGCGCTTGGGGCCGTCGAGGCGACTGGCACTGAAGATGGCACCGCTGTCGGGGGCAGACACTCCGTGCACCGGATCCGCCGGGGCCACGTCGAGGCTGCTTGGGTGATGCATCACTTCCACCGACACGCCAGCAGGAAAGTAGTCGGTACGCTCGGCAACTGTGCGGGAAATTGCTGCATAGCGATGAATACGTGCTGGCTGTAGCGCAATGCGATCAAGCAAATGGACAAAGGCTCTCGACAGCGGCCCTGGTAAGGACAGCGCCGATGGGTCAGGACTGCCTTGTACGGCATCCAGCAATTGCCCGGCAACGATGGCGATATCGAGCGTGGACAGGTCGGCCGCCGGATCGCAGAGCACACGCCACAGGTACCTTGGCACGCCGGCTCGGCGCAGTAAGGTCTCGTCGACGATGGTGGGCAATGAGCCCGGGTAGGTATCGTACAGACCACGCAGCTTGTGCTGCAGGTAAACCAAGTGGTTCGGATGGCTGACCGCCCAAGCCGGGTACTTGGTACTGATCAGCAGGTCGAAGTGGTCAAGATCCAACTGCGCGAAGCGGCGGTAGCTTGCGAGTACCTCGGACAGGGTGCGTTCCGGGCTCGGCAACTTGAGCAACTCGCATTCAATGCCGCGCCGACGATTGAAAGCCTGCACCATGCCAGCCCATAAGTTCTCGGCACCACCGATCACAAAAGGCACAGGGCTGGGGGCGATGATGCCGATCTTCATGCGGCAGTGGCGGTCAGACGTTCGACGACGACGCGCCAATCGGGCGCTGCAGCGTCGTAATCAGCGCGCGCAGCACGACCAGCCTCGGCCGCATGCGACGCATGGGCATCGAGCCAGTCAAAGCGCTCGGCCAGGGCCTGCGGTTCGGGCGGCTCGATCCAGCCATTCGATTGATGGCGGATGAATTCAAGCGGACCACCGGCATCGGCACAGACCACCACCGGCTTGGAAGACAGCATGGCCTCGAGAGTGATGTAGCCGTAGTCTTCGTCGCGCGCCGGAAAGACGACGGCCAGACTATGGGCATACAGCGCGCGTTTTTCGTTTTCGCTCACATGACCGAGGAAGCGAACGCGGTCCTGCAAGCCAAGCTTTTCTGCCTGCGCAAGCAGGGGTTGGCGCTGCCCGCCATCGCCACTAAACACGATGGGCAAGGACGACTGCATGAGCGCTGCGGCTTCGAGCACCAGCGCCTGTCGTTTCAGGACCTCAAGACGGCTGGGTACGTACAGATAGCGCTCGGCCGGCGCACAAAAAAACCGATCTGCGTCTGCTGGCGGGTGATACAGCACCTCAGCCTCCAGGCCGTTGAATTGCTGCAGTCGTTCAGCCACCCGGCGCGAATTGGCAAAGCGGGGGCCTTTGCTGCTCAAATGACGGTTGTCGAATTCGGTGATGGCAGTTTTTAGCATCCGCAAATCATCCGTTGCCTCAGCCTCGTTATAGAGGTCGTAGACTACGCGATGCTGGTGCATGACCCAGCTGATGTGATCAGGATGCTGTATGCCCCAAGTGGGAAACTGCAGACTGATGATGCGATCGATCGGGATTTCGTTCGGCCGAGTGAGGTCGAGTGCTGCCGCATACTGCATGGATTGGAGCACGTCGGACGTAGGCCCGAACTTGAATGGCAGGCGCAACAACTCGACCGCATGGCCGGCCTCGCGCAACGCGCGCATCAATCCCTGCATGTGGTAGTCGGCGCCACCGTAAATAAAGGGCGTGTGGTTGGCTGCGACCAGGATCTTCATGCGCGGTCCGGGCTAGTGGCAGTGGCGACCGCAGCACTGCCTGCGGCTTTGCCAGGGGTGTAGGCCAGCAAGGCAAAATCCTGCGGACCGAGCAGATGGCCGTTGACACGGCGGGTGAGCGGATCATCCCCCGGCACCTTGGCACTGTCCGGATAAGGGCTTGAGCGAATTACTTTCAGGTCAGTAAAGTCGTGATAGCGCGCCAAGAATTGAATCGCGGTCGGCGTGACCGGATTACGGTGGGTGAAGTCGTGATAGAAGGTATGGCTGCCGACGAGCACGTTTTCCGGGTTGGGCGTTTCGAACAGGATAAAGCCCCCCGGTTGCAGCACGCGTCGGCACTCGGCCACCAGATAGAACAGCACGTCGAACGGCAAATGCTCGATGATATGGAAACCGCTGACGGCGCCAAGGCTGGCCGCCGGCAGACTGCGCAGCAGCGCCAGTGCGTCGGCATGTTCAACGATGTGACCACGCTCGCGGCAAATCGACGCCATGGCCGGGTTGGCGTCGACGCCACGAGCCTTGACGCCCAGTCCGCGCAAATAGTCGAGCAATTCGCCGCGCCCGCAACCAATATCCAGCAGTGGGCCACGTCCGGATGCTTGCAAGGATTCGAACACACCCGCATACACCGATAGCTTGGCAATGAATTCATCATGGCTGCCTCGGTTGGCGTCTTCGAAGGCGACGTAATAAGCGTCGAGCGCCGGATCCGATGTACCGATGGCCGTCGCAGCTCCTGCACCGGCGGCTGCAGGCTGGTTCGGCAGCTCGCTGATGCTGGTGTGCATACCAAGGTGGGTAGCGTGCGTTGCGCTGCTGGCCGGACTGTGGCGTGCATACTGCAGCTCGCTGCGCAATACCTGCACGCTACGGTCAAGTTCGCTCACGGTATCGCGCAGCACGCGCAGTTCTCGCTCAAGGACCGCGGTACGGCCGCTGTGCGTCTCTAGCGGCATGCGCCAGCTCTCGACCAGACGGAGGACGGCGAGGTCGCCGGCAACACGGGTGCGGGACTCATCGGCGTCAGCCGAGCCTTGCCCGGCGAACCAGGCATCGGCGGCGGCGGCAACCCGCCGTGCCAGCGCAGGCAGCCGGCATTTGCGCAGCAGGCGCTCGGCTAGCCAGACCAGCCATGCCAGCGCAAAGCCGTCGAGCCGCACGTCCGCGATGCGGCCCTCATCTGAGCGTCGAAGGTTGCGGATGATCGCCGCACGGCTGAAGCCATCCTCGAGCGCCTGGCAACAGGCGTCGAAGCCGGCGATATCGGCCGATCGCAACAATAAGGCGCGATAAGCGAAGCGAACGAAATCCTTGGGATTGTCGATCAGGTAAAAATCATGCACATGCATGCGCTCTTTGGGACGCCGCAGCTGCTCCTCGACCGGTCTGGATGGTGCAAGACGCATCGGCCCGGCGTCGCCCAGGTCTTCCTGAACGCCTCGATCGGCGGGTGACTGCCATGCGGCCTCGTTGCGAATGCGACGGATTAGCTCGTCAAGTGGGCTGGTGGTGAGGCTCATGGTTTCATCCTTTTTCCAGGGTACGCTGGCCCATGCCATCAATCAGGGCGGCTGTGGTGTCGCGCCAGCGGCGAAAACGGCCGGGCTCGGGCCAGTCGCGGTCCAGTCGCATCTCGCCCAAGAGCAGCCGGCGCAATGCGCCCTCCAGCGCCGATGGCGACTGCGAGACGAAATAATTCGCGTTCGGTCCGGCCACTTCGCGGTGAATCGGCGTGTCAGACACCAGCACCGGCAAACCGCGCCAACCCGCCTCGGCAATGGGCAGGCCATAGCCTTCGGCCAGCGACGGAAACACCAGGCAGCTCGCATGCCGATAACTCCAGTCGAGCTCGGCATCGTTGAGGTCATGAAAGACGAACAAGCGGTGGCCGCGCTCGGGATGCTGCTCAAGCCGCGTCAGCAGCGAGTCTACCCGCCAGCCGGCGGCACCGGCGATGCACAGTCTCGGCGCTACCGATGCCTTGGCATCTGCGTCGCGCCAGATCACTTCGCAAGCATCGAGCAACATCGCATGGCCTTTGCGTGGCTCGATGGTGCCGACCGCCAGCCACAGCGGTGGCACGGGAGGAGACAAGGATGGTAGCTCCGCCGCCAGCGCTCGCAAAGATGCGCGCACCTTGGGACCGGCTTGCGGCCCGTCCGCACCCGGGTGCTGCACACCAAGCCGCAACTCAGTGCCGCGCTCCGGTGCATTGCTCTGCACATAGGTAGCCAGCTGGCTACGCACTGTCTCGGACACGCACTGAATGCTATGTGCGTGGCGGATCACTTGGTCCAGATAGCGCTGGAAGCGCTCAGGCAGGCCCTCGGGAAAGTAGGCCGGATACTGCAGCGGTATGAGGTCATGCCAGACCACATGCAATTGTGCGCCCGCGTCACAGGCGCGGCGCAGCGCCGGCCAGACATCGAGGTGCCAGCTGGCGTCAACCAACAGCAGGTGATCGTCTTCTTCGATGCTGAGCCGTGTGGGCTGCGCCGACAGCCTTGCATCCATGCCAACGGCTGCTTCACTCGGATGCGGCAGCAAGCCGGGCAAGGCAAATAGGGCATCATCCTTGATGACGACAGGTAGCACGCTGTCGATGCCGGCACGCGGTGTGAGCGACCGGGCCTCGGCCAATAATCGACGCACCACGCGCTGTATGCCGGTATGCAGGCCACTGGTGGCGGTGCGTGTGCATTCGATCAGCAAGCGTGCCATGTCGACCTCAGACCAAGCCTGTGCGCGTCTGCGCCGAGACGGCGATGCGCTGATAGAGCGCCGCATGCCGGGCGGCGGCATCGCGTGCTTGAAATAGCTGCTCGAAGCGCGCACGCGCCTGCTGACCCAATCTGGAGCGCAGGGCATCGTCGGCAGCGAGCGTGGTCATGGCTGTCGCGAGCGCGGCGGGGTTATCGGGTGCGACCACGATGCCGGTCTCGCCGTTGACGTTGACATAGCTGGTGCCGGTGCCGATCGCGCAGCTGATCATGGGCTTGCCGAACATCGCTGCCTCGAGCAGCGAGATGCCGAAGGCCTCAGCGCGCAGCTGGGAGGGAAACACAAAGGCGCCGCACAGCGACAGCAGTGCTGCCTTGTCGATTTCCGGCAGGGTACCCAGCCAGTACCATTCGGGCAGGCCAAGGGCCTGGGCTTTGAGTTCGTCGCCTAACGGGCCGTCGCCCACCACGACCACCGGCAAGCCGGTGCGGCGCGCGGCCTCGATTAATACATGCAGACCCTTGTAATAGCGCAGCACGCCGACGAACAGGAAAAAGCCCTGCCCGACGCGCGCGCGCCAGGCATCTAGCGTGGCGGTGTCGGGTACCGGGTAATTGGCGCGGTCGAGTCCGATCGGAATGACCTCGCATTTGTCCTGAAAGCGCGCCAGCACCGGGCTGCTGGCCAGGTAATCGGGCGAGGTCGCGATGATGCGATCGACCGCACCCAGAAAGCGACGCATCAGCGGCCGGTAAAGTGTCATCAATGAAGCCTGGCGCACGACGTCGGCATGATAGGTCACCACACTGGGCCGGTCGATACGCCCGACCAGATGGGCTAGATCCATCCAGGGCCAAGGGAAGTGATAGTGGATCAGATCGAAGCGCGGCGCCAGTTCGCGCAAGCGAGTGATAACGCCGGTGGCCATGGGCGTGGAGGCAATCGTCAGTTGCCGGCGCACGGTGTGGACGGTACTGCCATCGACCTGCGCCACGTGATCTCTGGGACCGGTGGTGAGCACTTCACCGTCATAGCCTGCCGCGGGGCCGGTATGCAGCAGCTGCGAGATGCAGCGCTCGACACCGCCGCAGCCGTCGGCGCCGTAAGTCTTGTAGACGTGCAGCACGCGCATCATTGGGCGGCCACCCGGCGGTAAACGGCGGCTGTGTCTGCCGCCGTACGCTCCCAGCTGAAGGCTGCTGCGCGCTGCAGCCCACGCGATGCGGCCTCGGCACGCCAGCGGTGGTCTTCCAGTGCCTCGTATAACGCAGCACGGATGGCATCGACGTCATAGGGGTCGACCAGGCGCGCGCAATCGAGCGCGACTTCGGGCAGCGACGCGGCGTTGGCCGTGACCACGGCCACGCCGGAGGCCATGGCCTCCAGCACGGGCAAACCAAAGCCCTCATAGATGGACGGAAAAGCAAAGCAGCGCGCACCTGCCATCAGTGCGGGCAGCGCCTGCTCGTCGACATAGCCGAGACGCCGCAACCAGCCCTCACCGACGGCGCGCTGTATTTGTAACTGCAGAGACTCATCATTCCAGCCGTCGCCACCGGCCAGCACCAGCGGATAGCGATGACGTAATACGGCCGGCAAGAGGGCGTAGGCCTGCAACAGCCGCGCGATGTTCTTGCGCGGCTCGATGGTGGCGGTGCAAAGCACATAGCCATCATGCACCAGACCAAGTCCCGCGAGCACCGGCAGGGTGTCGTCAGCGACCCGCGGCCGGAAGGCCGGATCAACACCGAGCGGTATGGCCTGCACCTGGTCGGCGGGCCAGCCAAAAAAATCGATCACTTCACGACGCGTGAACTCGGAAACCGTGATCAGGAAGTCGGTACGGCGCAAGGTCTGCGGTATGGCACGGCGCATGAAGTCAACACGTGCAGCCGGGTGGCATTCGGGATGGCGATAGATCGACAAATCATGGAAGGTCGCCACCGCACGATCGGTACCGGGAGGCACATAGAAATTAGTGCCGTGGTACAGGCTGTCAGGAACCGAGCGCAGACGCTGTCGCATCAGGATGGGCCACAGCACTGCATAGGCCGCGGCAGCGATACGCATGCGAACCAGACTGCGTCGTACCGCCTGGCGCATGGGCGCGGCCACGCGTAGCGCCGCTGGGTCGCGGACCCACTGGTGGCGCGCAATGTAATGCAGGCCCACCTCCGGCTCAAGCAGCGCTGGCAGACGCGTTGCCAGCTCCCACGTATAGCGGCCAATGCCGGTCAGTACCGGATTGATCGCGTCGATGGCCAGGACGACGTTCACGTCGCTGATGCTCCGCTGACGCCGCCGGGTGTGCGCCGGTCACTCTCAGTCGATGCTGCAGCTGTACCGGCGACCTGGGTCCCAGACACGAGCTGCCTGGCGCTGGCCGCGTGCCAATGGACATCGACCGGCAAGTGGCAAACGCCAACACCACTGGCACTGTCGGCCATAACCTCGAACACGAGCGCACGATCCCACCAATCGTAGTTGTCGGCAATGTGATGCTCGCGGCTGTGCAAGGCCACGGTGATGCTATAACTTCCCTTGCCCAAGGGCAGGCTGGTAAAACGAAATTCGGCGCAAAAGGCTTCGCCGGCAGCGCGCGGCCGAGTGACATCGAGCAGCATGGTGTTCGTGCCGAAGACGTCATTGCCGAAGCGGTCGCGGATCAAGATGCCAACGGTCAGCTGCGACAGTGCGTCCCGACTGGTGGCGTAAACACGCAAGCTGGCTGCATCACCGCTGTTGATTGCATGAACAGGCTGGTCGTCGAGGATGAGCTCGACCCGGTCGATGTGGGCCTCGCCCGTGCCTGAACGCAGGCCAGTGCCGCCGTCGGCCGCGGACAGTGCACGGATTTCATAGTCCGCATGCGAGCGGGCAATGATGGCATTGTAGTAGTCGAGCACCTGCTCGGGCTCGCCATCCATCACGATGCTGCCCTGATCAAGCAATAAGGCACGCCGGCAGATGGACTTGATGGCCGATGGGCTGTGCGAAACGAACAGCAGCGTCGTGCCTTGCGACAAAAAGCGACGGATGCGATCGAAGCTCTTGTGCTGGAAGTAGGTGTCACCGACTGACAGCGCCTCGTCGATGATCAGGATATCGGGCCGCACCGCCGTAGCGACGCTGAAGGCCAGCCGTACTTGCATGCCGGACGAATAGACGCGCAGCGGCTGGTCGAAGTAATCACCGATCTCGGCGAAGTCTTCGACAGCATCCAGCACGGCCGGCAGCTCAGCGTCAGGAATGCCGGACAATCGTGCGGCCATGCGCGCGTTCTCACGGCCAGTGAAATCGGGATGAAAGCCCATGCCCAGCTCAAGCAAGGCGGTCAGGCGACCACTGGTCTCGATATGCCCCTCAGTGGGTGCGGCGGTACCGGCAATCAGCTTGAGCAAGGTGCTCTTGCCGGCACCATTCACTCCGATCAGCGCGACGGCATCACCCCGCGCGATCTCGAAATCGATGTTGCGCAAGACCCAGCGCATCTCATGCCGGCGACCGAGGCCCAGCCATTCCACCAGACGTGCGGCCGGATAACGATAGCGGCGAAAGGCCTTGCCGACGTGGCTAACGCGTAGGTGTCCCATCAGACTTCGTCCAGAATTTCGTGCTGTAAGCGCGCGAACACGGCGACACCTGAAGCTAATAGCAACAGCGACAGTAGTGCCGGCCACGTCAACGAGGCCCAGTCCGGCCAGTGGCTGTCGATGAAGATGCGGCGGTAGGCCATCATCACAGGCCACATCGGGTTCCAAGACAGCAGCGCCGCCGTGCGCTCGGACAGAATGCCCGGGATGTAGACGATGGGGGTGAGCCAGAACCATAGTTGCAGGCCAATGCCGAGCGCCTGCTGCACATCACGAAAAAACACATTGACGCTACCGAGCACCACGCCAAGGCCAAGCGCCATGGCGACCTGTATCGTCAGGACGGGGAGCAGGCCGAACAATGCACTACCGGGCAGTCGACCTGCGATCAGCAGGAATACAAAAAATACGCCCATCACGATCGCAAAGTTGAGCAGGCAGGCACCCACGACGATGGCAGGAAAGGCTAATTTCGGTAATTGCACTTTGCGCAGCAAATGCGCGTTATCGTTGAAAACGCCGGTCAAGCGCGACAAAACATCGGCGAACAAATTCCAGGTCAGGATGCCGGAACACAGGTAAACCGGATAATCGAAAGCACCATCGCCCATGCCGGGGTGGCGCATGACGCTGCCAAACACCAGCGTATAAATAAGGATTAATGCCAGTGGCTGCGCAATCGTCCAGATTACCCCCAGGGCAGAGCGGCGGTAACGGAGTTGCTGGTCGCGAAGGATACTGTTCCAGATGAAACCGCGAAAATGCCACAGGGATTTGAACATCGGTCAGCGCAGGGAGGACGGTCTGGCGGTGTGGCGAGTGTGGCAATTCAAGCCAGTAATCGGCTCAGAAAAACCGGTAGATGGTATCACAGCCGAATCCTTGCACCGCAGCAAAGACATCAAGTGATTGACATCAGACAGTGGGTAGGGTGAGCCGGTCGGCCAATGCGTAGCACTTGGATATCAAACGGTTTCGCGCAGAAATCTCGTGCCGCTTTGCGACGCCTCAAGCGCGGTGCAAGCTGGAACGGGCGCTTGCCGCCACACGTTGCTGGCTTAATCGCTCTGCTGCGCCACCACGGCCGGTTCGCGTCGCGCAAGGGATGCAAGATTCCAATAGACGACACCGTAGCATAGCGACAGTACAGTGAAGCCGGTAATCAGCACCGGCGTCACCGAGCTGAACTGCCAGGCCAACCAAGCCCCGATCAGAACGAAAGGCCAGATCGTCAAACAGACACCGACATGCGGAAGGCAACCGTGCGCAAGGTATGGAAAGCGGGCACAGAGCCGAGCCCCGATCAGGCTATGTAGATGCTGACGATCAGGCTCGGCCAGCGAACGCGAAACCGCCAGACGACGCAGCATTGAGAACAGTGTTTCGATGATCGGGTAGCTACAGGCCATGACCGCCGCCCATGGCGAAACACCCGGGTGCCGCGTGACCAGAAGCACGGACAAGCAGCCCAACAGGAAACCGAGCAAGTAAGCGCCGGAATCGCCAAGAAACAGCTTGCCGAACGGGAAATTCAGCAAGAAGAAGCCCAGTGCTGCCGCACCGAGTAGCACGCACAACTGCACGAGCTCGGCATCGCCTTGCACATGAGCGATCATGCCAAGACTGCCGAGGCTGATCAGGAAGCTGCCAGTCGACAGGCCATGGTAACCATCGACCAGGTTGACTGCATGGCAAAGGCCGGCGATGGCGAAGGCGGTGAACACGACGGCAAAGGGCGTGAGCGTCAAAAGCGGATCGATCAGCGGCACATCAACGCGGATCAGCATGAATTCCCCCAGCTGCACGGCCAACATGCCGCTACCGAAGGTCGCCGTTAGTCGCTCGAAGACGCCGATGGATTTCGTGAAGTCCTCGGCCATGCCAAACAGGAAGGCCGGTAAACTCGCCAACAGAATCCAGCCCAACATCTTGCCCACCGCCGGCGATGCCACGACCCAGGCCAGCAGCAAACCGACCAATACAGCGAGTCCGCCGATACGCGGTGTCGGGTCGGAATGGATCTTCTGCACGCCGTTGTGTGAATCCAGCGAATGGCGACCATGCCAGTGTTTGGTGAGCACAATACTGATCGCCAGCGCGACGCTGGACGCCAAAGCGATCACGATCGCCGCCTGTGGCGGGTGAGAAAACATCATGATGTAGTCGGGCAGGGGCGCGTTAACCGGGAAGGCGCATTGGTGCGGCATGAAAACCGCGTAAAGCGGCACACTTCAACGGCTTGGCACTGGGTGTTCAACAAGAATTGCCATAATTATAGCGACATTCACATCAAAAAGATGATTTTCGGTGATGAACTGTCGAATTTAGTGATGATTTTTAAAAACGTTTTTTGAGAATGAATCCCCAAAACACGCGCAGATCCATGAAAAACCCGCGGTTTTCAACATAGCGTTTGCCGCATTCCAGTCGGGCCGGGATTATCTTTTCGACATACAGTGTCTCTTGCTCATCGCGATCCAGTCCTGTCCATGGATGGGCATTGGCAATGCCTTCAACCAGCGCCAGATCAATCAGCCCGGGCTTGACTGACAGCACCACCTTGCGCAAAGCGGGAGGATAGACGCCGACGTAACGCGGCATCTCAGCGCGCGGGCCGACAATGGAGAAATCTCCACGCAGTACTGTCCATAACCACGGCCAGTGAACCAAGCCGGTTTTGCGTAACCAGCGACCGATACGCGTGACTTGCTCACCCTCGCAACCACTGATGGTTTCCATCGCATCAGGGTCTGTATTGGCAGCCCGAAACTCCCAGACCTTGATCATGCGGCCATTGCGACCGACGCGATGCGCTTGCACCAGTGCGGGTCCGGACGATTCAAGACGGATCAGCACGGCTAGCAACAAGACCAGCGGCGCTGACAGCAATAACAACCATCCGGACAATGCAATATCGACGGCTCTCTTCATGGTAATGACGGCTCAGGTTCAGTAGCCGGCAACCAACGGCCGGTCTACAGCGCATGAATGATAAACGCACATCACGGCGATAGCGTCGCCATTTAAGCTGACGTCGAACTTGGGATTGCGGCGCAGGAGGTCTGCTGCGCCGGATCGGGGCCCCGACAGCAGAGGCATGCACATCGCCGACGCTATAATCGTGGGCTTTCCGGGTTGGCGCACGTGCGATTGGCGCACTCGGTGTTGCCAGCCTCGAACCAAGGATGACTACATGAGCCTCAAATGCGGCATCGTCGGCCTGCCCAATGTCGGCAAGTCGACGCTTTTCAATGCACTGACCAAGGCCGGCATACCGGCTGAAAATTATCCTTTCTGCACGATCGAGCCGAATGTGGGGATTGTTGAGGTGCCGGATACACGACTTCAGCAATTGGCCGAGATCGTGAAACCCGAGCGCATAGTCGCAGCCACGGTCGAGTTCGTCGATATCGCCGGCCTGGTGGCTGGTGCTTCCAAGGGCGAAGGTCTCGGCAACCAGTTCCTTGCGCATATTCGCGAGACGGATGCGATTGTCAATGTAGTGCGCTGCTTCGAAGACCCGAACGTGGTGCATGTGGCCGGCAAAGTCAGCCCCATTGATGACATCAACGTGATCCAGACGGAGCTCGCGCTAGCCGACCTCGGTACAGTCGACAAGACCCTGCAGCGCGAGCAAAAGAAGGCGCGCGCCGGTGACAAGGAAGCCATCGCGCTGTGCTCGCTGCTAGAAAAAGTGCAGGCGCACCTGAATGAGGCCAAGCCGGTACGTGCGATGGGCCTGGACAAGGAACAGCTGGCGATGCTGAAGCCGCTATGCCTGATCACGGCCAAGCCGGCGATGTATGTGGCCAATGTATCGGATACCGGGTTTACCAATAACCCGCTGCTGGATCAGTTAAGCGATTACGCGACATCGCAAAACGCACCGATGGTAGCGATCTGCGCGGCGATCGAGGCCGAAATTGCCGACATGGATGACGCGGACAAGCAGGACTTCCTCGCCGACATGGGCATGGATGAGCCGGGACTGAACCGCCTGATCCGTGCCGCATTCAAGCTGCTCGGCCTGCAGACGTATTTCACGGCCGGCGTGAAAGAAGTGCGCGCATGGACGATTCACCAGGGCGACACGGCACCGCAAGCTGCCGGCGTGATCCATACCGATTTCGAGCGTGGCTTCATTCGTGCGCAGACTATCGCCTTCGATGACTATATCGCGCACAAGGGCGAGCAAGGCGCAAAGGAAGCCGGCAAGATGCGCGCCGAGGGCAAGGAATACACCGTCAAGGATGGCGATGTGCTGAACTTCCTGTTCAACGTCTAA
>JACCDH010865499.1_pt1 | contig 21424 bp, 19 predicted proteins | sample 7442481 | NCBI WGS metagenome assembly JACCDH01 (sample SAMN15323433, study PRJNA562643) | freshwater metagenome | isolation source: river surface water | place: USA:Blue River Watershed | collected 2017-08-15
GACATAATTTTTTAAAGTAGCGGTATCTTTGTAGTCGATCTCTTGCACGCCTTCGGCAGAGAAACGGCAGAATTTACGGCGACGGAAATAACGAGCCATGAACTTTCTCCTAACTTAAAATTTCAATCTGTTGGGCATGGAGGACAAGCTTTGCTTGACCACTCGGATTCTGGTGACGGTTCAAAAATCCAGTCACGCGAACCACACTACCCTGCATCAAATTGTGACTTTGTCTGGCCAACTCACCAGCTGCGACGACTTGAAGTCGGACATAGCTAGCTCTGTTGAATCCGGCTTCTTGTTGCATTGATCTATGTTCAAGACTCAAGTGCAAATGCATGATGCCGGCAGGACTTTCGCTTCGGTCGGGTTGGCGACAAATGACGCCAGTGATGACCATGCAGTTGTCCATCAGATTACTCGTCGTGTGCTACCTGCTCTTCAGCATCACGCGGAGCGCGGTCGCGACGTTCTTCACGAACTTTAGCCATTGGTGATGGCTCAGTCACAGCACCGTTAGTGCGCATGATCAAGTTACGCAGAACTGCGTCGTTGTAGCGGAAGTTAGTTTCCAGTTCATCGATCACTGCTTGTGGCGCTTCTACGTTCATCAGAACATAGTGTGCTTTGTGCAGTTTCTCGATTGGGTAAGCCAGTTGACGGCGGCCCCAGTCTTCCAGACGGTGGATTGAACCGCCAGCTTCTTTGATAGCACCAGTGTAACGTTCGATCATACCTGGAACTTGTTCACTCTGATCTGGGTGAACCATAAACACGATTTCGTAATGACGCATGGTAGCTCCTTACGGTTAATTAGCCTCGGGTGAGCTCGACCAGACTCGCATAGAGGCAAGGAACATGGATGTGGGTCGAGGGCGCATATTCTACGGATGGGACGCTGAGAAAACAAGCAATTAATGCGTCTTGGCGGCAGAAAATAGCGCCAAGACGCAAAATAGTTACTTTTGACGCTGACGGACTGCTTCGTATAAGCAAATCCCGGTGGCCACTGACACATTCAAACTAGAAACTGCACCAAACATCGGAATTTTTACCAATGAATCACAAGACTCTTTGGTCAAACGGCGTAAGCCGTCGCCTTCTGCGCCCATTGCTAAAGCAAGAGGTCCAGTCAGTGCCGCTTGATAAATCGTTGTTTCAGTTTCACCTGCAGCACCAACAACCCAGACTCCCGCATCTTTTAAATCGCGAATGGTGCGCGCTAAGTTGGTGACGTTAATAAATGGCACCGACTCTGCTGCACCGCATGCCACTTTGCGCACAACAGCCGTCAATTTCACAGATCGATCTTTTGGCGCAATCACCGCATGCACGCCGGCGGCATCAGCACTGCGTAAAATTGCTCCTAAGTTATGGGGATCGGTAATGCCATCGAGGATCAATAAAAATGGCGTTGCTTCACGCGCAACAATTCGAGCGAGATCACTTTCGTCGCCCGCATCATGTAAGCGGGCTTTAGCGACCACACCTTGATGTTGCGCGCCTGCAACCTTCTCATCTAGCGTTTTCCGATTACAGAATTGCACCGAAACACCGGCTTTACGCGCGAGTTGGATCACTGGCTGCATCCGTTGATCTTCACGATCTTTTAAAACAAATAATTCAAGAACATCTTCCGGTGAACGCTCCATAAAAGCGCTGACCGCATGAATGCCAAACACATAATCTGTGCTCATAAGGGTTTCCTTTGTCGCATCACAACTTGAAGGTGATGACTGCTCGTGAAAACGCCTGGCAGGCCCAGGCGTTTGTGGAGTGCATTTCTATTGTTGGGTTATTTTAGCAAATTCTGAGCGTCGATGCTCTATCATTTACCTTTGCGCGCGGGCTTGCTCTTCTTGCCTTTACTGCCTGTCGATTTCGCCGCCGTTGCCTTAGATTTACCACGTCCCGCTTTGGTTTTGCCTGGACGTTGGGTGGGATCAGCCACTGCGCGTCCTTTTTTATTCGGTTTATCACCCTGCTTAGCGCCACGTTCATTTGGGTACACAGTACGACTCGTGACCTTGCCTTTGCCGGCATGTTTCGGGCCACCAACCACGCCTAAATCGATTTTCCGCGCTTCCAAATTCACTGCCAAGACTTTGACTTCAAGCAAATCACCCATGCGATAACTTTGCTTACTGTGCTCACCGAGCAATACTTGGCGTTCCGTATCAAAGTGGTAATAGTCATTGGGCAGTGAAGTCACATGCACTAAGCCTTCGATGTACAAGTCGACTAAACGCACAAACAGACCAAAATTGGTAACAGTCGCAACGACACCTGCAAAACTATCACCGATATGGTCTTGCATGTACTCACATTTGAGCCAATCAGAGACTTCACGCGTGGCATCATCAGCACGTCTTTCCGTCATCGAACATTGTTCACCTAACGGCACCATTTGTTCCGGCGTATAAGCTCTTGCCCCAGTCACTGTTTGTCCTTGTTTTTGCAGTACCGCTTTGATGGCTCGATGCAATAACAAGTCAGGATAACGACGAATGGGTGAAGTAAAGTGGGCATAGGCCTCTAATGCTAAACCAAAATGGCCTTGATTGTCGGGTTGGTAGACCGCTTGTTTGAGTGACCGTAATAAAGTCGTTTCAATCAATTCTTTGTCTGGTCTATCACCTAAACGATCGAGCAATAACTTCACTTCAAGCGGCGTCGGTTCTTGCGGTAAATCTGCCGTAATGCCAAGCTCTGCTAAAAAGCGCTTAAAGTTAGCAAAACGATCGCCATCGGGTTGTTCATGCACACGATACAAGGCTGCCGCTTCATGTTTCTCCACCAAACGCGCCGAAGCAACGTTTGCCAAAATCATACATTCTTCGATAATTTTGTGGGCTTCATTGCGGTGAATTGGCACAATTTGCTCGATTTTGCGATGGCTATCGAAGATAAATCGAGTTTCAACTGTTTCAAATTCAATCGCACCACGCGCTGCGCGCACCTTTGCCATTTGCCGATACAGCGAATACAAATTATCCAGATTGGTTAAGCAGTGATCATATTGCTGACGCAACTCCACATCACCCTGCAAAATCGCATGGACTTTGTTGTATGTTAGACGCGCGGTCGAATGCATGACTGCTTCATAAAACTGGTAGCTGCCAAGTTTGCCTTCTGGGCTGATGTGCATCTCGGCAACAAAACATAAGCGATCTACATGTGGATTGAGAGAACACAAGCCGTTCGACAACGCCTCGGGTAGCATCGGCACCACGTGATCAGGAAAATACACTGAGTTGCCGCGATTCAAGGCTTCGCGATCTAAAGCAGTGTCTGGCTGTACATAAGCCGTAACGTCAGCAATTGCCACCCATAAATGCCAGCCGCCATCATCTTTGCGTTCACAATACACTGCATCGTCGAAATCACGCGCATCTTCACCATCGATGGTTAACAAACCAATTTTCGTCAAATCAACGCGTCCAGCTTTGGCTTCTGCCGGGACTTCTGTGCCATATTTTTCTACTTGGCTTAACACAGCTTCTGAAAATTGATGCGGGATTTGGTGGTTACGAATAGCCACTTCAATTTCCATCCCGGGCGCCATATGTTCGCCCAAAACTTCCACCACTTTACCCACCGCATTAACACGCTTTGAAGGTCTTGAGGTCACTTCAGCCAACACAATTTGGCCGTGTCGCGCAGCACCTTCATCCCCTTGTGGGATGACGATGTCTTGAGTAATGCGCGGATCTTCAGGGACTACCACAGCAAGAGCAAAGTCTTTGAAATACCGACCCACAATCGGCTCCGACCTCGGTACTAACACCCGAACAATGCGGGCTTCAATTTTATCTTTGCCTTTAATTTCGCCTGCACTAGCTAACACCACGTCGCCAGGGAGCAATCGCTGCATCTCAAAATTTGGAATGTACCAATCTGGACCACCTTGTTCCAGCTTCAAAAAACCAAAGCCATCACGATGACCAAGCACTGTCCCTTTGACTAAATCTAAATCATCCACCAAACCATAACGACGGGTTTTGGTGTATAAAAGCTGGCCATCCCGCTCCATCGCTCGCAAACGTTTTTTTAAAGCAAATAAGGCTTCTTCATCAGCTAACTGTAATTCTGCGGCGAGTTCTTCAAAATATGCAGGCTGTTGGCGCTGTTTGATATGTTCAAGAATAAATTCACGACTGGGGATTGGGTTTTCATATTTTTCTTGCTCACGCGCAAGATGCGGATCTTTAATACTCATTGAGTCTCTTCTTTATTAAACTCCGGCAATTGTATCAGCCTTACACTGAATTTTCACCGATCGCTGAAATTTAATACAAAAGATAGCTCATTACAGCGGTTTCTTCGCTCTAGCTAGCACAGCTTCTGGCATTTTTGCGGCTAATGCTGACATTGCTCGTTGAATACGGGCATGTTGATTGGCATCAGCAGTCACCGAATGATGCAACCAACGATAAACCATTTCCATATCTGTCGGGCTGCCTTGCCCGGCAGCGAGCATTTCGGCTAAACGAATTTGCGCAGGTAAATTGCCCATGGCGCCAGCCTGTTGCAAAAAGTGGCGAGATTTTGCCAGATCTTTCTGCACAAATTTGCCTTGCTGATAATAACGGCCAATTTGTTCTAACGCTTCCGGCAGGCCTTGTAAGGCGGCTGCATTCATCAGGTCCCAACCACGTTCAATATCGACCGGAACACAAACGCCATAGGCCAGCATGTCCCCAAACAAAAATTGATAAGACGGCAACTTCATAATGTCTGCACGGGCTTCAATGTCTTCCACTAATTGACAATCGTCAGCTTTGACTTTTTTCAGATGGGCATTTTGGCGGATCAGCGTTAACAGTTCGTCTTGCGTATACAACTGCACCACTTCTAAATCTGCCGTGGATAATGCGACGTTTTCCTGCGCCATTGCTGGCGAAGCCATCATCAGCATTGTAGTGAAGGCAGAAACTAGACTGACAATTTTCACAATAAGCTCCACAGCAGACTTGAGGGTTTCATCATCATATAACGATTTATGATACAAAAAATAGGCCAAGTTTTTTCAGCATGTCTGACGTCAGCATGTTTTTGACAAAACCGACGTTAATCACCAATTTTAGCCATAAAAAAACGCTGCAAAGTGCAGCGTTTTTGGGGAATAAGCTTAGTGATTAAGCATAAGGGTGGTGCAATACAATCGTTTGAACGCGATCAGGGCCCGTTGAAATAATATCGATTGGCACTTCAGTTAACTGCTCTAAACGCTTAATGTAGTTTTGCGCAGCAACAGGCAGTTGCTCAAGCTTTTGCACACCAAACGTAGATTCAGTCCAACCCGGCATTGATTCATAGACTGGCGTCACTAACTCATAACCTTCAGCGGCTAATGGTGGTACATCAGTGACAGAACCATCAGGTTGTTGATAACCGACACAAATCTTCACTTCGGTTAAACCATCTAATACGTCAAGTTTGGTTAAGCAGAAACCAGAAATACTGTTTAATTGCACAGCACGACGAACTGCAACCGCATCAAACCAACCACAACGACGCTTACGACCTGTGGTCGCACCAAATTCGTGGCCTTTGACACCTAAGTGCTCACCCACTTCATCATTTAATTCGGTTGGGAATGGACCTGAACCAACACGAGTGGTATAGGCTTTGACAATCCCTAACACGTAATCGATGTAACGTGGACCAAAACCAGCACCTGTAGCAACACCGCCCGCAGTTGTATTGGATGATGTCACGTATGGATAGGTGCCGTGATCGATATCTAATAAGGTCCCTTGCGCGCCTTCGAACATGATTTCATGACCGGCTTTACGAGCCTTATCAAGCAGATCTGTGACATCAACAACCATTGACTTCAACATGTCAGCCAAAGCTAAAGCATTGTCCAAAGTTGTTTGGTAATCCACTGGGTCTACTTTGTAATACTGAGTCAATGTGAAGTTATGTAACTCCATCAAAGCTTTCAGTTTTTCAGCGAATAAAGTTGGGTTGAATAAGTCACCCACACGCAATGAGCGGCGAGCTACTTTATCTTCATACGCAGGACCAATACCACGGCCAGTCGTGCCAATTTTCTTATCGCCACGAGCTTGTTCACGAGCGACGTCGAGCGCGATATGGAATGGTAAAATGAGCGGACATGCTTCTGACAGCACCAGACGCTCTTTCACCGGAACTCCACGTTGTTCCAACATTGTCATTTCTTTTAACAATGCTTCAGGTGACAACACAACACCATTCCCGATCACACATTTCACGTTTGAACGCAAAATACCTGAAGGGATTAAGTGCAGCACAGTTTTCTCACCGTCAATAACTAACGTATGGCCCGCATTGTGTCCGCCTTGATAGCGCACAACATAACTTGCCTTATCAGTTAAGAGATCAACGATTTTACCTTTTCCTTCGTCACCCCATTGGGTGCCGAGCACAACTACGTTCTTGGCCATGGTTCCTACATCATGGAAAAAAATTAGGCGTGGATTCTAACAAAATAACTGGCAAAGGTCAGCGCTCAGGGCAAAAAAAAACCAGCTTAATTTACAGCTGGTTGAATTTATTAAGAATTCAGCCAAAAAAACCTTAAAGACATCTGGATTTCTAGCCTAACGCATGAAGAACGAATCGAGTTTTACCACAGAGAGGGCCCCCAAAACCACTAACTCAGACTCTGCAGGCACTGCAACTGGATATCTGCCATATCATGATAAATGGCAAACCCAAATCGCAACCGATCGCCGCGATAATCGGTTTTAATCTCAAAGGCGGCCAGCTCTTCACTGAGCTTGGCAACCAGAGATGCGCTTGGGCCCTTAAAGGTTAAAAAATGACCATGCTGCTGCAAATCATCACACAATAAGTTTTGCGAGTTTAACCATGGATGATTGGCAGCATCCAATTGCTGTAAAAAGTGTTGTTGCAGACTTTGCACATGCTGATGCACTGTTGCTGTAGTTATATTCTCTGTGTGAAATAGCTCTAACACGGCCTTCAAGCGATAAAGCGCTGTGAAATCCATAGTCGCCCCTGCGAATTGAAAGCCGTCTTCGCTATATTGGACTTGCGCCTGTTTCGGTCCCGCCAGCGCACCAAATTCGGCAAACCATCCGGTATAGAGTGGGCGAAATGAATTGCCTTTAGGCACCAGCATAAAACAGCACCCTTCGCCGCCTTGCGCATACTTGTATGATCCGGCTAGATAAAATATTCGCCCCTCTAACGCAGATAAATCAGTCGGTATCGCCATAAAACCATGGTAACCATCAATGGCAATAGTGGCTGTACAGACTTGCTCAAGCGCAGTTACCCATGCCGTTAAATCCTTGATCGCTACGCCCGAATTAAAGAAGACCTGACTACAAAAAATCAATTGAGGTTGCAGTTTTGTGGCAGCGGCAATAAAACGCTGTTCGAAAGTTGAAAATGGCTCAGTCGGCACCGCGACGACTTCAACGCCAGTCTCTTCAGATAGACGAGCAATCTGACGACTAAAGCTATGAAACTCACTGTCAGTGGTCAAGACTTTCAAACCTTGCTGCCATGGAAAAGCGGTGAATAGTCGAAACAACAACTCGTGGGTATTGCTGGCAAACACCAGCTGTGTTGGATTTTTTAATGAGAGCTCATTAGCAATTAATTGCTGAACTGCAGGGACTTCCACGCCAAAGATATGATTCCATTTATCATCGACCAATCTTGCCGAATCATCCCAATAGCGCAAAACAGCAGCGCGAGTAACATCAGGCCAATAATGATGAGAATGGCAAGCATAATGCTGCACTTTGGGATTCGCATTGAAAAAATTCTGATAAAACTTCTTATAACTCTGCATGGCAGGACTCGCTTTTCATTGTTTTAGTTTGGTTTGTGACCAACAAAAAAGGCCCCGCAGGGCCTTTTTTCAGAGTACGAATTAACGCTTCTCAGGAGCTTTCATATATTGGAAGAACTCGCTGTCAGGCTGCACCACCAAAATATCAGATTTGCTATTAAAGCTGCGATTGTATGCTTCTAAGCTTCTGACAAAACTGAAAAACTCGGCATTCTTGTTGTAAGCTTCTGCGTACACTTTAGCAGCCAACGCATCACCTTCACCGCGAATTGTGCGAGAATTCCGTTCAGCCTCAGCCACCATAACGGTCACTTTTGCATCGACATCGGCACGAATAATCTCAGCTTTTTCCATACCACGGGCACGGTGTTCTTTTGCAACCGCAGTACGTTCTGCCCGCATCCGTTGGAAAATGTTGGCGCTGATTTCATCAGGTAAGTTGATTTTCTTCACGCGAACGTCAAGAATTTCCACGCCGATTTCTTCAGAGGCCTTACCCGCTTGTTGCAAAGCTTGTGACATCAACTCAGTCCGTTCACCCGACACAATTTGTGAAATAGTGCGAGTACCGAACTCTGTCCGTAACCCGTTATTGATATATTGCTTCAATAAGGTTTCTGCACGGTCGGTACGACCTGATGTCGCTAAGAAATACTTACCGAAGTCTTTGATGCGCCATTTCACATAGCTATCGACCAATAAGTCTTTCTTTTCAGAAGTTACAAAACGATCGGCAGTTTGCTCATCCAAAGTTTGCACCCGCGCATCTAACATACGGACCGATTCGATAAACGGCATTTTAAAGTGCAAGCCTGGCTCGAATACAACCACAGCACCTGCATCATCCCGCTGGATTTTGCTAAAGGTAAACAAAATCCCACGCTGACCCTCAGGGACTACGAAGACCGAAGACAAACCAAAAATACCTGCCAGAACAATTAACACCACTAATAAATTACGCATTAGTTGCCCCTCCCAGTACGACCACTGTCAGGTCTTGGTGCAGACGTTCGCGCATCAACAGCACGGTTATCTGGTAAACTAAAACGTGGCTCTGGTGCCATTTGCGTTACAGCTCTTGGCGATTCAGCTGATTGATTCATCATTTTATCTAATGGCAAATACATGATGTTATTTCCATTTTTCACATCAACCAGCACTTTCGAGGTACTGCCATACACTTGTTCCATAGTTTCTAGATACAAGCGCTCGCGAGTCACTTGTGGTGATGCAATATATTCAGGGAGCAGTTTTTCAAAACGTGCAACTTCACCCTGTGCTTTTAACTGAGATTGTTGTTTGTAAGCTTCAGCTTCTTGCAGCACACGGTTCACTTGACCGCGAGCTTCAGGTTCTTTTGCACGGGCATAAGCTTGCGCTTCTTGGATATAACGTTGTTCATCTTCTTGTGCTGCAATTGCATCATCAAAAGCTTCTTTCACTTCTTCTGGTGGACGCGCATCGCGGAAGTTGACATCAACAATCTGTAATCCGAGGTTGTATGGCTTAATGATACTTTCAAGCTCAGTCCGAGTGTTTTGTCGAACCACTTCCCGACCTTTTGTCAGCACATCATCCATCAATGAATGACCCACAACATAACGAAGTGAAGCATCCATCGCTTGACGCAGGCTATTGTCAGCATCGGTGACCGAGAACTTGTATTGGCGCGGATCTGAAATGCGATATTGCACTTCGAAAGTGACGCGGACTAAGTTTTGATCTTGGGTCAGCATAAATCCATCAGTTTTCAGGGTTTGTACTGAACTCACATCGACTTTGATCACTTCGTCAATAAAGGTTGGCTTCCAGCGCAAACCTGGCATTTCTTCATGGCTGTACTGACCGAGGCGCAACACAATTGCCCGTTCAGATTCTTTAATGGTGTATACACCAGAACCTGCCCAGACCAACAAAAGTGCAATCAGAATAAAAACTAAACCAGCAGCACTGCCATTGTTCTGAGCTGGGCCACTGTTGTTGTTACCGCCAAAAATTCCGCCGAGTTTTTGGCTCAAATTGCGTAGTACTTCATCTAAATCGGGCGGGCCTTGATTACGTCCACCTTGTTTCCAAGGGTCGTTATTTTTGCCGTTATTGCCCGGCTCGTTCCAAGCCATACTTCACTCCATATTTACGGTAAGAGTTAAGGTCAACATTATCTAGATTTTTCTAGAATGATTTTGAGACTCTGCACCTTTATTTTCCCAAAAAATCGGGAAAATGAAGCCAGAGGCTTTACTCAAGCTTCAATGATGAATTGCGCGAGCGCACCTTCACTGAACTTGAGTAGTTTGTCCCACTGTGCCCTTGGCAAAGCGATTTTCAACAGACTATGGCCTTGTTCATCAAAGCTCTCCTGTTGGATACAACCCGCTTCATGAAAGCGCGCTCGCCACGCTCCCTCTTGAGGAGGTAATGACAAGCTCACCTGCATAAAACTATCTGACAACAAACGAATAATCGCTTGATTCAGTAATTCAATACCCACACCCTCACGCGCAGAAATATACACCGCGATGGGTATGCCCGCATCATTATATTCAATACGAGCCGATTGACCTTGCGCATCAATTTTATTAAACACTTTTAGCTGTGGTAGCTCGTCAGCTTCAATTTCGTGGAGCACATGCTGCACTTGTTGAATATTATCCTCCATCCGAGGGTCTGAGACGTCTATCACATGTAATTGCAAGTCAGCCTCTCTGCTTTCTTGCAAGGTTGATTTAAATGCCGCTACCAGATCATGGGGTAGATGACGGATAAAACCAACCGTATCAGCAAAAATTAACTGGCCAAATTCAGCAAATTTAACCTGTCGCAGTGTTGGATCTAATGTTGCAAACAACTGATCCGCCGCATAGACATCTGATTTCGTCAACCGATTAAACAATGTCGACTTTCCGGCATTGGTATAGCCGACTAAGGAAACCACAGGGATCTCGGCCCGTTGTCTTGCCTTACGACCGGTTTCGCGTTGCCGCCCTACTTTATCCAGTTTTTGCAATAATGCAGAAATACGATCTCTGAGCAATCGGCGATCAGTTTCAAGCTGTGTCTCGCCAGGTCCCCGTAAGCCAATACCGCCTTTTTGACGCTCGTTATCAAAACCGCGGATCAAGCGAGAGGACATATGCTTCAATTGCGCCAACTCAACCTGCAACTTACCTTCATAGCTGCGAGCGCGTTGGGCGAAAATATCGAGAATTAACGTGGTGCGATCGATCACTCGGCACTGAAAAAGCCGCTCGAGATTTCGTGTTTGCGCAGGCGAAAGACTGTGATTAAAAATAACCACATTAGATTGTAAGTCTGCAACAGCAGTCGCGATCTCTTGCGCTTTACCACTCCCAACAAAAAATCGGGCATCGGCGGTACTTCGCGAAGCAGTAATCACCGCAACGGTTTGCACTCCAGCGGAGGAAACCAACATCTGCAGTTCCTGCAAGTCTTCGCAAGCGCTCTCTTGTGGAAAATAAATATGCACAAGGATCGCTTGCTCAGGCAAAGTATCACGCTCAAACAAGCGGAGAGATCCTTAAATGGTTATTCCATTTCATCCATATCGCCAGCACCACCATGACTCGTCATCGTGTTGACTGCGCGTGCAGGGACTACAGTAGAAATCGCATGTTTATAAACCATCTGGCTTACAGTATTTTTTAATAAAATTACGAATTGATCAAAAGACTCGATTTGACCTTGTAATTTAATCCCATTCACCAGATAGATAGAAACTGGAATGCGTTCCCGTCGTAAGGTGTTTAAAAATGGGTCTTGTAAAGATTGGCCCTTTGCCATTGCCGCTTTCCTTTTTCTTAGTTCTGATTTTTGATATATGGATTATATTATTATTTTCAAGTCGTTAAATAACGATTTTTTTTCTTCACTTAATTAGCGTAGCGAAGATAAGACAGCTTGCAAGTTTTCTTTAACGCTAGTTTCACTTTTCAACCAGGTTAAATCATCCCAGCTGCGTAGCCATGTCAGTTGCCTTTTCGCCAATTGACGCGTTGCGGCAATGCCACGATACACCATCTCATCATAAGTCACTAGCCCGTCCAGATAATCCCACATCTGTCGGTAACCAACACAACGCATCGAAGGTAAATCCGCATGTAAATCGGCCCGCTGTTTCAGTGCCTGAACTTCCTGCTCAAAACCCTGTGCCAGCATTAATTCAAATCGCTGGGCAATCCGCTCATGCAACACCGACCGTTCAGTCGGAGCAATGGCAAATTGACAAGCCTGATAAGGAAAAGGTTCAGATTTTTCCGCAGTCAATTCTGTGAGCGAACGGCCTGTTAACCGATAGACTTCCACTGCACGATTAATACGTTGCGGATCATTCGGATGGATCCTTTCTGCTGAGATTGGATCGTAACTGGCCAATTCTTGGTGCAATGCAGCCCAACCTTCAATGGCAGCTTGCGCCTCAATGGCGGCGCGGATAGCAGGATCCGCCTCTGGCAGCTGCGAAATGCCATCAATCAGTGCTTTGAAATAAAGCATGGTCCCACCCACTAACAATGGGATTTTGCCTCGCTGATGGATATCTGCGATTAGACGTAAGGCGTCTTGACGAAAATCTGCCGCAGAATAAGCGTTGGCAGGATCTAAAATATCAATCAGATGATGGGGTGCAATCGCGAGTTCCGCGGCACTTGGTTTCGCAGTCCCAATATCCATGCCTCGATAAATCAAAGCACTATCGACACTAATAATTTCAGCATTACATTGTTGCACCAGCTCGATAGCAAGTGCGGTTTTGCCTGACGCCGTGGGGCCCATCAAACAAATCACGGGTTGTTTAGTCATTGCTCACTCCCATCGCACTTGCTTTGATGGCTTGCCAATCGATGGCTATCTTATGGATGTCGGCAACCGGCTCGTTAAATTGTGTCAGCAATTCAGCAGCTTGTAACCACCCTGCCGTTAATCCAAGCTGGATTAATAAAGCGAGCATTTCAAATGTTGTACAACCGCTCGCAAGCTGACGCCACCACAGGGGCAGCCACTGACTGATTGGGGTATTGACCAGCTGTTGTGGCAAAGCTCTTAAAATGAACACCTGATTGCTGATGACCACATCAAAGCCAAGCGCAGCAATATTATCAGCCAACGCAAGCAATTGTTGCTGCTCATCTTTTTGTAATGTGAGCCGCAGCGGTAGCATCAACGGCACTGATACCAGCGTCTGACGCAACCAAATTGCAGCCAGATGACGTGGAATATCAACTAACCAGCAAGATGGTGCTTGGACGAACAGCGCAGTTTGTTGGTCGAGTAACACCCAAGAATTGCCAATCCCAGCACTAGCCGTTCGAGCTTGATGATTAGCAGCAACATCAGCAACGGGTGATTGCCAATTGCTAGTTTCAGCGGGACGACTGGCAAACTCTTGCTGATGACCCGCTGCCAATCCTGTCTGCACTGGAGTATTGACTGGATTTTGCGCTAGCAATCGCAAGTTCGGTTCAATTTCAGTCACTTGACTTGTTTGCAATTGCCGTTGTAAATCCGGCCAAGCATATCCGCGAGTCGTTTGCGGCTGATAGCCAAAAGTTGTTGTGCCTCTAAGACTATCGCTTGAATGTTTGTCCGTTGCTTCGTGGCGCTTGCCGACTGTTTGACTATTAACGGGTGCATTTGCAACTGTTTGAGTTTCGATGGATTCCATTTCACTCGGCAATCGGTGTTCACTCGTCTGCAATGCTTGTTTTAACACACTCACGACAAAATCATGCACGAATCGGGCTTGATGAAATCGCACCTCGTGTTTGGCGGGGTGCACATTGACATCAACTTGCCGCGGATTGATTTCCAGATACAGCACAAAACTAGGTTGCATTTGTAATGGAAAATCTTCGCCGTATGCTTGTCGAATTGCATGATTGAGTAGTTTATCGCGCATCATTCGGCCGTTGACATAGCAATACTGCACCACGCTTTGTGGCTGACACGCTGCAGCAGCCATTACCCATCCACTCAATTGCATGTCATCGTATTGGCTCGCCACATAGATTGCATGGCTCATGAAATGACGGCCACACAGAGCAAGCAGTCGTTTCTCTTTGGTAGTCTGATCTGTCGCCGCTTTTAACTGGCGGATCACTTGACCGTTATGGGTCAAGGTCCAATTCACATCAAAGCGGCTTAACGCCAAGCGTTTGATGAGTTCATCGATATGCGCAAACTCAGTTTTATCACTGCGTAAAAAACGCCGTCGGGCTGGGGTATTAAAAAATAAGTCGACAACTTCAATGGTTGTGCCATTTGGATGCGCGGCGGGACGCACTGTGACTTGCATCTCACGACCTTCTGCCATTGCTTGCCATGCCGTGTCTTGCTCGGCCGGTTTTGAAGTTAGCGTCAGACGGGAGACTGAACTGATACTGGCAAGTGCCTCTCCGCGAAAACCCAGTGAAACAATTTGCTCTAAATCTTCAAGCTGATGAATTTTACTGGTTGCATGTCGACTCAGTGCCAACTCGAGTTCAGCTTGCGGAATACCGCTGCCATTATCTCGGATGCGGATAAGCTTACTGCCCCCTTTTTCAATATCAATTTGCAGCTGAGTTGCCCCCGCATCCAAACTATTCTCGACCAACTCTTTGACCACCGAAGCAGGCCTTTCAACCACTTCGCCGGCAGCAATTTGGTTGGCTAGCTGCGGTGACAAAATGCGGATGGTCATGATTGCGGGATCTTCAGTTTCTGGCCAATTTGGATATTGTCAGATTTTAAATTATTGATCCGGCGCAGCTCAGCCATACTGACCCCGTGTTTTTTAGCCAAACGCGACAATGCATCTCCTGATTTCACTTGGTAAATCAACATTTTTGGTTGCGATTGGGCTTTTTTCGGGCCAGAGCCAGTTTTGCTGGTGGTTCTTACCGATGTTGTTTTAATTGGAGTTTTGGCAGAACTGGATGCAGCAATGGAATCCGCTTTGACAGTAGGTAAATCCTTTGCTGAAGGAGAACCACTGGGTAAACCACGACTGGTCGTTTTGCCTGCATTTGCTTGGCTGATGGCAGTTTGCCGAGTCGGTGTTGTAATGGCTTCTGCGATTAAATCCTCTTGCTGTGCTGCCTCTAAATCAACGGGTTCTGAACTTGGCGTCACCGCGGCTTCACGGCTACTGGTAGCTACAGCACGGCCTGAACCTTGCGCGATTCGGCTATCCGCAGGCGGATTTTTTAGATAGTAATTTCTTAACGCGCGAAACACTGCATTGGCAATTTTCTGCTGATGGGCTGGATTTTTTAACTTCTGCTCTTCAGCGACGTTAGAGATATAACCGGTTTCGACTAATATCGACGGAATATCAGGGGCTTTTAACACGCCTAAGCTCGCCGATTGCGGTTCTTTCTTGTGCAGCTTCGTCACGCGTCCAAGCTCAGCCAACACAACTTTGGCAACATCAAGGCCAGTTCCCATGGAATGTTGCATCTGTAAATCGAGCACGGTTTGGTTGAAATAGCGCTCACTGTCCGAATCTTTAATGACTTCAGCGACGCCACCTAATAATTCTGAATGTTCCTCTGTGCGCTCTAACATGCGGCCGACTTCAGTGGTGGCTCTTTTCAGCGACAATATCCAAACAGATGCCCCTTGCGCTTTGCGGTTTTCTGCAGCGTCGGCATGGATTGATACTAATAAGTCAGCCTTGCGATCGCGAGCAAGTTCAGGGCGTTTGGAAGGATAAATATAGTAGTCACTCGTGCGAGTCATGACTGCTTTAAAACCAGGTTCTTTATCAATCAAGGCTTTCAGCTTTTGTGAAATCGCCATGGTGACGTGTTTCTCGTAAGTGCCTTTGGGGCCTACCGCACCGGGATCATGTCCGCCGTGACCGGCATCAATGGCAATAATGATATCTCGCGCTTGTCGATTCCCAGTCACAGGTTGACGGACTTCGGCGGCTGTTGCCGATGTGTTGGCAGCGCTTGACCTCGGTGTTAAGGCTAACACCAAACGATGTCCGTAGCGTTCGCTTGGGGCTAAATGAAATAATTTCGGGTTCGCAGCAGCACTCAAAGCCACCATCACTTCAGCTTTTTGGCCGCTCAGCCGCTTAATTTTTATCGATTGCACCAGTACTAGCTCGCCAGTAATAGCGCCAAGCGTGGTGACATCGATTTCATCCAGCACTATAGATAAATTCGTACTACTACGAACAATCAACTCAAATTTGGGTTTTGCGGCTAAATCAAAAACTACTTGTGTCGTGTCTGGCGATGGCCATACCCGCACCCCTTTGATGATATTGGCTTGGGCTGTTTGTGAATTCAACAAACCAGTGAGGAGCAATGCCCAGAAGAGTAGCCTGAAAAATCGCATCATCATGCTGCAATCCCAGCCAACATCAGAACCCCATGCTCAGAGAGTGCAGTCATTTTCAACGTTCGACTAGTCGGAGAGGCAATGCTCAACTCAAGGGCTAAATCAGGTGCAGATAATAAAGGCTCACCTCGCTCGGGCCACTCAACTAGGCATAAATTCCCTGGGGCGAAATAATCGCGGATCCCCATGAACTCTAATTCTTCCGGATCGCGAAGACGATACAAATCGAAATGGAATACAGTCAATGCCGGCAGTTGATAGGACTCAACTAAGGTATAAGTTGGGCTTTTCACAGTGCCTGCAAACCCCAGACCTCGCAACAGATAACGGCTAAAGGTCGTTTTCCCCGCCCCTAAACCACCGTGCAGATAGATTGAACCACCCTTTAAACAATGTGTTGCAAGTTTTGCCGCAAGTTCAAGCGTTGCTTGCTCAGTCTCTAATTGTTTGGTGATTTCTAACCGTGCCATAACTTCCTCAAAAACTAGCCAAGTAGCCAACAAAATGCTTAGCCATAGGGGCGCTATGCTAACAAATTCCCCTGCTGATACCAATCAGCATCGGTCGATTTCCTTTGTGAACTGCGTGAAAATCATCGCTTTATGCTATTATTCGCCGCCTAATCGTAGTGAGATGACATTTTGACAACAGATCATTCAACAGCCATTGACTGGGCTCAAATTGCAGATTCCATTAAATCTTTAGCCACCGAACTCGGATTTTCGCAGTGCGGGATCAGCGATATTGACCTGCACCCTGAAGAGCCTCGACTGCAAGCCTGGCTGGATGCGGGCTACCATGGTGAAATGGATTACATGGCTGCCCACGGCATGATGCGCTGTCGCCCCGACGAATTGCAGCCAGGAACGCGTCGGGTGATTTGTGTGCGTTTAGATTATTTGCCCAAGCAAGCAGGGTTTGCCACCAATCTAGCTGCGCCTCATCTGGCATATATCAGTCGTTATGCGTTAGGGCGCGATTATCACAAATTGATGCGCAATAAATTGCAACAACTAGCTCGGCAAATCGAACAACTTGTGGGCCAATTGGGTTATCGCCCCTTTGTAGATTCAGCACCAATTTTAGAGCGTCCATTGGCCGCTAAAGCAGGCTTGGGGTGGATTGGTAAACATAGTTTATTACTGAATGAAGATGCTGGTTCGTGGTTCTTTCTAGGTGAACTTTTAGTAGATATTCCGCTGCCTGTTGACCACCCCATCACGAAAGATTGTGGTCATTGTGTGGCATGTATCACTATGTGCCCAACCCAAGCCATCGTGGCCCCTTATGTTGTTGATGCACGCCGTTGCATTAGTTATTTAACCATCGAAAACAAAGGCGAAATTCCGCTTGAATTTCGTCGTGCAATTGGTAATCGAATTTATGGCTGCGATGATTGTCAGTTGGTCTGTCCGGTCAATCGTGTGGCACCATTGACGCAACAGTCGGATTTTCAACGTCGTAAACAATGGCAAGACCAATCGTTGGTGGCTTTATTTCAATGGGATGAAGCCACTTTTTTAGCGAATACCGAAGGATCAGCCATTCGAAGAATCGGCCATGCTCGTTGGCAACGCAATATCGCGGTGGCTTTAGGCAACGCCCCTTATCAGCAAACCATTTTACAAACACTGCAGGATTGGCTCGAGCAACCCGACCATTTACAAAACCCGATGGTCAAAAACCATGTTGAATGGGCATTGGCTGAACAGCAACAAAAAGCTAGTTCACGTGCCAGCGAGAATCGTCAGCAACAACGATTGATCCGTATCATCGAAGTAGGCCTGCCCAGAGACGCTTAAAGTCACAATTACGATTTAGGATGCTCGCCTTTCGGATTTATGGATATCATGCTGCCGACAGCCGAAGCAAAAGCCGAACTGCGAGCTTTTAGCCGCTCGTTAGCAAGGTCTAAAATCTGTTGTTTCTGTATATCAGAGCTCTGATGCCAAGCAATAATTTCTTGATAACTTCGACCGCAACCGATACAGATATCAGCCAGATCTAAACAGCAATTCCGCCTGCAAGGATTGGCGATCATGATGCTGATTGCCGTTGCATGTAAGCAACAAATTCATCAATTTTGAGCGGTTTACTAAAATAATAGCCTTGAATAAAATCACAGCCTAAGGCTTGCAACACCGACAGTTGAGCGGCGGTTTCAACACCTTCGGCGACAACTTTGACATTCAACACTTTTGCCATATTGATCAGCACCGCCACTAAAGCTCGCGCCCGCTCCTCAGATTCGAGATCATTGATAAAACTCTTATCAATTTTAATGAAATTCACTGGATAACGGCTGAGATAATTCAGTGCAGAATAGCCAGTGCCAAAATCATCAATCGCCAATTGCACGCCTTGGTTATGGAGAGCCATGATATTGTTTTGCTGAACCGAAATTCTATCCATAAATAACGATTCGGTGATTTCAAAAATTATAGAGTTGTAGGCCAAGCCTGCCTGTTGAATCATTTGCAGCCATTCATTGGCAATATGATGCACATTAAACTCATGACTACTGCGGTTAATTGAAATCTGTAAGTCTAAACCTTGTCGTTGAAAAAACTGGCTATCGGCTAAAACCTGTTTCAAAACAAATGCGCCTAAAGGACGGATAGCGCCTGTGCGCTCGGCAACAGCGATAAAATCAAACGGAGAAATCAGTCCGCGCTCCGGATGTTGCCAACGCACTAAAGCCTCGCATTTGGAAAATGTATTCGAATTGAGATCAAAAATCGGTTGATACACGACAAAAAATTGATTGAGTTCTAACCCTTTCAATATCTCATGATGCAACATGACGAAACGATCCGCTTCCTTTTGCATGGCAGGATCATAAAAATGATAGGTATTGCGGCCGATCTCTTTTGCGGCATAAGTGGCGCGATCGGCATGTTTCAATAGATCTGCAGCACAAGTGCCATCATGCGGATAAAAAGCAATGCCAATACTACAACTGATTGAAATGACTTTATCAGCAATAGTTAATGGTTGATTGAGCCCTGCAACTAAACGTTCCGCAAACTGCTCGGTCGATTCACCGTGTTCGTCTACCTCCCGTAAAATCGCAAATTCATCGCCCCCTAAACGAGCAATCACATCTTGCGGTTGCACTAAAGCTAAAATCCGCTTAGCAACTGCTTTTAGCAGTTCATCCCCGACATGGTGACCTAAGCTTTCGTTGATCTGTTTAAACTCGTCTAAATCGAGGAAAAATAAGCTAATCGAGCCCGCTTGCTGTTGAGCCCGCTTCATGTAAACAGCCAGTTGTTCAGTAAAAACCAAGCGGTTGGGTAAACGAGTTACCGGATCAAAACTTGCCTGATAAGCCAAACTATGCAGTGCTCGCTCGCGCTGCCCAACCAGCCTTAGGAATAGAAATGCGGCGGCGGCAATCACCACAATCACCCCGACGGCAACAATACTAAGGACTTGCAATTTTGCTGTCATCCAGCCTTCCGAATTTCTTGGGTAGGCATGTAACAACCAATTGCCAACAGGAAGCTTAATAGAAGAAGTCACCGCGTGCTCACGATTCAACTCGATATCACCCCAAAATAATTCGGTTTGCTGAATATCGCCGTCCTTACCTGAAAGCCCCAAAAAGTAATGTTGTTGGAGTGTCAGTAAACCCGCCTGCTCTAACAAAGGCTCCATGGGTACAATGGCGGAAATAACTCCCCAGACTTGATTATCTGGAAGAATCACTGGAACTCGGATAATCAAGCCATTCCCGCCTTGAACGAGATTAACTGGCCCTGCGACGACTGCTGAACGTTGCAAAATGGCCAGTTCGACCGCTTTAAACTGGGCGGGTATCGTTCGATAATCCAAGCCCAGCGCAGCTTCATTGCCCGCACGCGGATAGACATAACGGATCACCAAATCTGGCGCTATCGCGATGTGGCGAAAATGGGGGTAATTCTGCAGAAATATCGAGACCCGCGCATCGAGTTCGGAGGGCGTAAAGTTGGGATGGAGCACTAATTCACTGCGAATATTATCAAGTGCCACAACGCCACGTTGGATTGCGCCTTCTAATGCTGCGGCACGCAGACTGAGCTCTTGCAATAGCTCGTAGCGTTCTGCTTCAAGATGTTTGGCTCGCTCTTGCGCCAACATCGCTGTCGCTAATAGGCTTAGTACTACAACTAATAAGGTGGTCCACAGCACTGGATAACGCACAAACCAATTGGGCGAATATTCCTCTGCACTGCCTGAGCTTAGGCTTGCCGTATTAAATCCGCTGATCAAACTGCGCTCCCAGATAAAGTTGATGAAGATACTTTATCAGCCCAGATCGATGATTGCCAAATGGTTATGCTCTTTACAACAACGGTTCGTGCAGTTTATTTGCGAACTTTAGGCACCCAAGCCCAGACAAATTCGGCCAACACAGGTGCGTTACCCACACTGTCAATCAGTTCAACATGCACCACGACTTCTCCCTTTTCTTGGGAGTGGATGGCATGAATTTGCTCGGCATCAAGTCGTGCCGTGGCGGTTAAATCACCGGTGGCTCTTTTCACATAGTTTAAAGTCATTGATTTTAATAAAGGGATCCGGTCATCTGGCACATGCATGCCCACTAAAAAACCACTGGCCGATTCCCCTAACAGCGCCATTGCCGCGGCATGGATGCCGCCGATGTGATTTTGCACTTTCTTTTTGTTGCAAAGCTGCAGTTTTGAATGGGCAAAATCTAACGCCAATACTTTTACGCCAGCAGTTCCTGCAAATTTAATCGTACGGCCGAACAATAGGCTGAGCAGCCAGCTACGACAAAAAGTTGGGGCTTTAGTAACAGATTGAACTAAACGACTTAATTTGTTTTGTGGCTGCATACTGGTCATACCTGAAGAAGTTTTAGCAAACCTAGCAAGATTTGGCAGGAACAGCAAGTCATGCAAACAAATTCAATACGCAAAACCTAATGAGGTGATTAGAAAATATGAATGAGTAAAATAAGAAACAACAAGGAAATTCTGGAGCGGGCAACGAGGCTCGAACTCGTGACCTCGACCTTGGCAAGGTCGCGCTCTACCAACTGAGCTATGCCCGCATAAGAAATGAACTTAGGACGATTTGGAGCGGGCAACGAGACTCGAACTCGTGACCTCGACCTTGGCAAGGTAGCGCTCTACCAACTGAGCTATGCCCGCAACATCGTCTAGTGAATTTGGAGCGGGCAACGAGACTCGAACTCGTGACCTCGACCTTGGCAAGGTAGCGCTCTACCAACTGAGCTATGCCCGC
>JACCDH010123683.1_pt1 | contig 21422 bp, 15 predicted proteins | sample 7442481 | NCBI WGS metagenome assembly JACCDH01 (sample SAMN15323433, study PRJNA562643) | freshwater metagenome | isolation source: river surface water | place: USA:Blue River Watershed | collected 2017-08-15
CCATACAGAGACCGCATGAATGCAGCGACTATGTTGGGACAAGGAAAGAATGCACATCAAGCTGAAATTGATGCGGCGTGTGAGTTCATTGATTTCCTTCGCTTCAACGTGTTGTACATGCAACAGATATACAACGAGCAACCAGGTTCTCAACCGGGTATGTGGAACCGTTTGGAATACCGTCCATTAGAAGGATTCGTCTTCGCCATTACACCGTTCAACTTCACTGCCATTGCAGGAAACTTGCCTGCAAGCGCAGCCATGATGGGTAATGTGTGTGTGTGGAAACCTGCAGATACGCAAGTGTACAGTGCGCATGTGATTATGGAATTGTTCCGCGATGCTGGATTACCAGACGGCGTAATTAATATGATTACCGTAGACGGACCGGTAGCAGGAGACGTTGTATTCTCTCACAGAGATTTCGCGGGACTTCACTTCACAGGATCTACAGCTGTGTTCAAACACTTGTGGAAAGAGATTGGAAGCAACTTGGATAAGTACAGAACATATCCTCGCATTGTTGGAGAAACCGGCGGAAAAGATTTCGTTGTGGCTCATCCGTCTGCAAACGCTGAAGAAGTAGCTACTGCTATTGTTCGTGGTGCATTCGAATTCCAAGGACAGAAATGTTCTGCGGCTAGCCGCAGCTACATCCCTCGTTCATTGTGGCCTGCAGTGAAAGAGAAAATTGTAAGTGATTTAAAAAATATTAAAGTTGGAAGTCCTGAGGACTACACCAATTTCGTGAATGCAGTTATTGATCGCCGCGCATTCGATAAGATCAAAGGATACATCGAATACATTAAAACGCAAAGCGACGCTGAGATTATTGCTGGCGGAACCTACAACGACACTGTTGGATACTTCATTGACCCAACGGTTGTAGTGACTACCAATCCGAAGTTCCGCACCATGGAAGAAGAGATTTTCGGTCCTGTTGTAACGCTTTATGTTTACGAAGATGAGTTATGGGCAGACACCTTGCATTTGGTGAATGAAACCAGCGACTATGCGTTAACAGGAGCCGTTATTTCGAAAGATCGTTATGCTATTGATCAAGCAATGCGCGTATTGGAAAATGCTGCAGGTAACTTCTACATCAACGACAAGCCAACTGGGGCTGTTGTAGGACAGCAGCCGTTTGGTGGAGCTCGTGGAAGTGGAACCAACGACAAGGCTGGGTCATACTTGAACTTGTTGCGTTGGGTTTCTCCTAGAACCATTAAGGAAACCTTTGTTGCTCCAACGCACTACACGTATCCTTGGAACGCATAATAGGCTGCCATGTCTCGTGCGTTGTATTTATTGAATGAAACCCTTGTCGACAATCCGTCTGTTTTTTTTTCGGTTGGAAACAAGGGTTTCTTTCGTTTTAAAGTTTGGCTCATTTCGTTGTATTATCATTCTGAAGCGAAACGCAACAGAGGCGTTTATATAAATTCCACGGGGGAAGGAATAATTTTATTTTTTCCGAATAAGAACAAGCGAAAGCCAAATTTTCTTTATTTCCTTTTGCTACTTCTATTAGGCATTGGACCGTTTCGAATTGTAAGGGTCTTGAAGCGAAAGAACGAAGTTTCCAAGTTCCATTCGCAGTGGGACAATTTCATTTATTGCAGTTACTTGGCCGTTCGAAAGTCTGCGCGTGGACACGGCGCTATTTTCGAATTGAAGAATATGCTCTTTCAATTTCAACAAGAAACAAAATTGCCCATCTTGGTAGAAACCACTGTAGAAAAGAATAGACGCGTTTATGAACGTATTGGCTTTCGTGTTCACGAAGAACGCATTGTCTCTGGGTTTAAGACGTATTGTATGGTGAGGGATTACAAGTAAACCGCCATTTCCTCTTGCATCTTCTTCGCTTCGGCGGCTGCCGCTTGAGCGTAATCTGGGCCCGATGAAGCGTACAAGATCGAACGACTCGCATTCACTAACAATCCGACTTCACTATTCATTCCGTACTTCACCACTTCTTTAAGGCTTCCGCCTTGTGCGCCAACGCCTGGTACTAGTAAGAAGTGATTTGGAATAATTTGACGAATCTGCGCGAGGCTTTCGGCTTTGGTTGCGCCAACGACGAACATCGTGTTCTCGTCGGTTCCCCAAGATGCAACATCGCGAAGAACTTTTTCAAAGAGATACTCCTCTCCTACTTTCTGTGTTTGAAAATCTTTCGACCCTTCGTTTGAGGTGAGCGCCAAAATAATAGCCCACTTGTCTTGAAATTGCAAGAAAGGAGAAACACTGTCCTTGCCCATATAGGGTGCCACAGTGATACTGTCGAATCCGTATGTTTCAAAAAATGCTTTCGCGTAATAACTTGACGTATTTCCGATATCACCGCGCTTTGCATCAGCTATAGTGAAGTGGTCTTTGCCGATATATTCAACGGTTTCCTCAAGTATATCCCAGCCTTGTCTTCCCATGGCTTCGTAAAACGCCAAATTAGGCTTATAGGACACCGCAAACTCTCTTGTCGCGTCAATAATCGCCTTATTGAATTCAAGCGCGCTAACACCCGCAGGAAGCTTCGATGGGTCTGTGTCCAATCCAACGCACAAGAAACTTTTTCTTGAACGAATTAACTCTACCAATTTCGCCTTGTTCATCTTATGAATTTCCTTCCTTAAGTTTTTCTGTGTTCTCTGCTAATTTCAATGCTTCAATGACTTCAGCAATTTCACCATTCATGGCAGCATCTAAATTGTACAACGTTAAGTTAATGCGGTGATCTGTTACACGTCCTTGCGGATAATTGTAAGTTCTAATCTTTGCGCTTCTATCTCCTGTGCTCACGAGCGACTTACGCATGCGAGAACGCTCTTCGTGTCTACGATTCACCTCCGCTTCAAAAATACGTGACCGCAACATGGTCATGGCCTTGTCCATGTTTTCATGCTGACTTCTTCCTTCCTGACAAGCAACAATGACTCCGGTTGGAATGTGTGTTAAACGAACGGCAGATTCTGTCTTGTTAACGTGCTGTCCACCCGCACCACTCGCGCGATACGTGTCTCTGCGAATATCTGACATATTCACCACAACGTCGAACTCTTCAGCCTCAGGCATAACGGCAACCGTAGCCGCTGAGGTATGCACACGTCCTTGAGTCTCGGTTGCTGGAACACGTTGTACACGATGCACACCGCTCTCAAACTTCATGGTACCGTACACCTCATCTCCTTCCACTTTGAACGAAACTTCCTTGAATCCGCCCATGGTTCCTTCACTCAAATTCAACACTTCCATGCTCCACCCTTTGTCTTGAATGTAGCGTGTGTACATTTTGAACAAATCTCCTGCGAAAATTGATGCCTCGTCTCCGCCAGTTCCGGCGCGGATTTCAACGATAACGTTCTTGGTGTCTTCTGGATCTTTTGGAATGAGAAGAAACTTAATCGCCTCTTCCATTTCAGCAATTTTCGGAGACAGTTCATTGTACTCTTCTTGCGCCATTTCTTTCAAGTCGGCGCTTTCATTGCTGTATAGAATTTCTTTGGCCCCCTTCAAATCGTCGAGAGCCTTTTTATATTCTAGATAAACGATATTTATTTTTTCCAGCTCGCGATACTCGCGCATAAGTGCCGGATACTTTTTCATATCGGCAATTACCGTAGGATCGGTGATGCTCTTTCCCACCTCGTTGTATCTGTCTGAAATAGCCGACAAACGATCTATCAACTCCATACTTTCGAATTAATAATGAAATGTTCCATGCTCGGAACGAATTTCTAATGTGTTTCCTTCGCCGGCTTCTACGCGTCCAATGATTTGCGCAGCACATCCCACCTGATCAGCATAATTGATAATTTCCAAAGCGGTCTCTTCATCGGTGTAGAACTCCATACGGTGCCCCATGTTGAAGACTTTGTACATTTCCTGCCAAGGTGTTTTTGATTCTTCTTGAATCATCTTAAACAGTGGTGGAATAGCAAAAAGATTGTCTTTCACAATGTGCACATTGTTGGTGAAGTGAAGCACCTTGGTCTGTCCACCTCCACTGCAATGAACCATACCCTTGATCTTGTCTCGGCGATTCGCCAGAATTCGTTTTACAATTGGAGCGTAGGTTCTTGTTGGTGAAAGCACCAATTTCCCTGCGTTCAATTCTGAATCGTGCACATAATCTGTAAGTGTGTACGACCCCGAATAAACCAACTCCTTCGGAATCGCGCTGTCGAATGATTCAGGATACTTCGCAATTAAATCGTTGTAGAAAACATCGTGACGTGCAGAAGTAAGCCCGTTACTTCCCATTCCTCCGTTATACTCAGACTCATAGGTAGTTTGTCCGTACGAAGCCAATCCAACAATCACTTGTCCTGGAGCAATGTTCGCGTTGTCTATGACTTCGTCACGACGCATGCGACAAACTACAGTCGAGTCAACGATAATGGTACGAACCAAGTCACCAACATCTGCTGTTTCTCCTCCAGTGGTATGAATTTTCACACCATGTTTTTCTAGCTCTTGACAGATCTCTTCGGTGCCTGCAATTATGGAAGAAATCACTTCGCCTGGCACTAAGTTCTTATTGCGGCCAATGGTGCTGCTGAGCATAATGTTATCTACAGCTCCGACGCACAACAAATCATCTATGTTCATGACAATAGCATCTTGCGCTATTCCCTTCCACACAGATAGATCTCCTGTCTCTTTCCAATAAATGTAGGCTAAAGAAGACTTCGTGCCAGCGCCGTCGGCGTGCATAACGATGCAATGCTCTTCACTACCGGTTAAATAATCAGGAACTATTTTACAAAAGGCCTTTGGAAAAAGTCCTTTGTCAATGTTTTTAATTGCAGCATGCACATCCTCTTTTGAAGCGCTAACCCCTCTGCTGTTGTATCTATTTTCGGCTTGACTCATATATAAATAAAAAGGGCTGACAACGAGTGCCAGCCCTTTCTTTAAAGATTTGCTATTTACTTGGGACGTAGTCCGTTCTTAGAATTCTGAAGGTTGTACGACGATTCAATTGGTGAGCACGCTCTCTTGAGTCGTTGTCTTTAAGTGAATTAATGAATGCTTCGTCTAATAGAGTTCCAATTGGGAATTCCGCGAAAGTCTCTGCAGACAAACGATCTCCTTCCTTAATGGTACGAGGCTCGCTTTCACCTTTTCCTTTTGCAACTAAACGATCTGCTGCGATTCCTTTTGAAGTCAAATAGGTAACGCAAGTTTCAGCACGACCTTGAGAAAGTTTATCATTGCTTGGAACATCACCACGCGCATCTGTGTGAGACTCTAACTGAACAACGAATGTTGGGTTCTCAGTTAAGATGTTCAACAAATAGCTCAATGAGTCAGCACTGTTTACTTCGTCGTTGATCAACAATTCTGTTTTGTTGAAAGGATACAATACCGTTGGCATTGGGTATTCCTTTCCAATTTCAACTGGGATTAAGAAATAATCTTGTTGGTAGTTCGTAGACTCTTTCGCTCCTTTGGTAGAGAACTTATCTGCTGTTCCAATGAAGTTCTCTTTTTGAATATCTACGGTATACTTCGTCTCAGGCTTCACTTTAGTTTTGTCTAAGAAAAAACTTCCGTTTGCATCGGTAACCACATTGTAAGTAGACCCGTCAGAACCAACGATTGTTACTTTACAACCAGCAAGCGTGCTTCCTGTTTTCTTGTTGTAAGCAGTACCTGTCATTGTGAACTCCAATGGACGTTCGTATGCATGCCAGATATCGTCTTTTCCTTTTCCACCTGGGCGGTTAGAAGAGAAATAACATGCGAAAACCCCTTCCATTAATACGTTATCTAAAACAGGCTTCTTGTCCAAAATAAATGCGAAATCATCAGAAGCCGAGTTGATTGGAGCTGGCATTGCAGTAACATCTGAATAAGTCATCTCTCCGGTCTTCTTCGCTTTGAAGATGTCAAGTCCACCTAATCCAGGGTAACCGTTAGATGCGAAATACAATGTTCCGTCTTCAGCAATATATGGATAATACTCATCTCCAGCTGTATTCAAAGAAGCAAGATTCGTAAGGTTAGCCCATTTCTTAGCTTTCTTATCGAAAGTCATGTACCACAAATCTCTTCCACCTTTACCACCTGGCATGTTAGAAGCGAAGATCAAGTATTGCTCATCTGGAGAAAGGCATGGCTGACCAACACGAGAAGAATCGTCAGACTCTCTATTAATGATGTCAATGATTGAAGCTGTTGCGAAATTGTCACCTTGCTTATTCGCTGTGTAAATATCACAACCCATTCTTCCTTTTTTATCGAAGCCACAACGTGTAAAGAACAAAGTCTTGTAGTCTTTATCGAAAGCACCTGCAGCCTCGTGAGCTTCTGTATTTACAGTGATACTTGCTGGCATCGGGGCTCCTTGAAATTTGAACTTCTTGTCCAACTTGGCTACGAATACATCCTTGAACTCATCTCCGTTAATTGGACTCAATCCGCTTCCTACCGCCTCTTTGCGAGCAGAAGTAAATACGAATTCATCCCATTTCTTAGAAGCGTAAGCCAAACCGAAGTCTTCCTCGCTGGAGTTTAAAAACTCTACATTTTCTGCTACGTAACGAGATTTAGCACTGGTCTTCTTTGCTGTAGCGGCGTTTGTGCATGTTTGAATGCGCATATCAGCTAAAGCTGCATTTCCACCACGCTCTTTGTATTTATTGTATTGAACAATCGCATCTTCCAAACGATCCATTTCTTGAAGGGCGATACCGTAGTTCAAATATACATCTGCAGTTTTCTTATCATACTTAGCGTTAATCGCCTTGTCGTAATAATCTAAACTCATTCCATAGCGCTTGGTGTTTCTGTAACACTCTGCGATGTTGTAAAGAACACGCGCTTTTTCATCGATGTTCTTGATTTTAGTAACCTCTGCGATATACATGGTTGCGGCTTGGTTGTAGCCTTGCCCAGCAAACTCGATATCTGCCTGTTGAATCTTTTTATTCTGTGCATCGGCCAATGTTGCCATTGACAAACAAACAAACAAAACCAAGATAGATTTGAAAAATCTCATATGCGATGTTTTAGTCCAGTTTTAAGTTAGTAATTGCGAAAATAATCAAAATTGTGAATTTTCCTCATAAAATCGCAATTATCTAAACAGTCCATTAGCACGTGAACAAAAGCTCACGCATTTTAGGAATTGGCCAAGTGTTGTCGTCAATGATTTGCTCCAAAGCATCTGCTGCCTCTCTTGCCGCATCCATCAACGGTTTAATCTTGTGACAATAAATATCAGCCATCTTTTCAGGATTGCTATGATTGACCTTGCCTTGTTCTACAACGATACCCTCCGTGCAAGCTTTCAATCCATTAACATGCTGAGATATCTCTGTGATCAATCCCAACTGAGTCTTTGTCAACTCCTTAAACTCTTTTGCGCTCAATACTGCCTTTAGCCCCTGAACGTTGTTGATTAACTCGCTTTGATATCTCAAAGCCGCAGGAATAATCTGATTCACGGCCATGTCCACCACAATCTCAGCCTCAATCTCTCTGCGGCGAGCGTAGTTCTCGACTTCGATTTCATAACGAGAATGTATTTCTTCACTGGTTAAGACATTCAATTTTTCAAACATTGCAATAACCTTCTTGTCCTTCCATACTCTCAAAGCCGATGGGGTATCCTTCAGATTAGACAAACCTCTCTTCGCAGCTTCTTTCACCCACTCATCGCCATAACCGTTTCCTTCGAATCGAATGGCCTTACTTTGTTTGATCAGCTTTTGAAGTTCTTTCAAAATTGCTTCGTCTTTGTCATCGCCCTTCGCGATGCGCGCATCCACATCCTTTTTGAATTGGATAAGTCTGTTTGCCACAATCGTGTTCAATGTTATCATTGCATTCGCGCAATTCGCACTTGAACCGACTGCACGGAACTCGAATTTATTTCCAGTGAAGGCAAAAGGAGAAGTTCTGTTTCTATCTGTATTGTCAAGAAGAACTTGTGGCAACTTACCAATATTCAGTTTCAATTCCGTTTTGTCTTGTGGAGTCATCTTTCCGGCTTTGATATTCTTTTCAAGATTATCAAGCATAGCATCTAATTGCTCTCCCAAGAAACAGCTCATAATAGCAGGAGGTGCTTCGTTCGCTCCCAAGCGGTGGTCATTTCCAACCGTTGCAATAGATGCGCGAAGAACGTCGGCATTTTCGTGAATTGCCGCTACCGTGTTCACCATAAACGTTAAGAACTGTAAGTTCGATTTTGGATTTTTTCCAGGACGAAGAAGATTTACACCTGTATTTGTAGAAAGCGCCCAGTTGTTATGCTTTCCGCTTCCGTTAACACCTTCATAAGGTTTTTCATGAAGAAGAACATTGAAGTTGTGCTTCTGTGCAATCTTCTTCAACAAGTCCATTAACAATTGATTATGGTCGTTGGCTAAGTTCGCCTCTTCAAACATTGGAGCTACTTCGTATTGGTTTGGCGCAACTTCGTTGTGACGAGTTGTAACCGGAATTCCAAGAAGGTGTGCTTCATATTCGAAGTCTTTCATGTAAGCTAAAACGCGCTCAGGGATACTTCCGAAATAGTGATCTTCCAATTGTTGTCCTTTTGCAGGCTTATGTCCGAAAAGCGCACGACCCGTCATGGCCAAATCAGGACGAGCTTTGTGCAATGCAGAATCAACAAGGAAAAACTCTTGCTCCCATCCTAAAGTTGTATTCACCTTGTTTACATCTTTGTCGAAATACTGACAAACCGCTGTTGCAGCAGCGTCAACAACTTGAAGCGCTTTAATCAAAGGCATCTTGTAATCAAGAGCATGACCTGTGTATGAAATGAAAATAGTTGGGATACAAAGGGTGTTTCCGACAATGAACGCCGGAGAAGATGGATCCCAAAGGGTATATCCGCGTGCTTCGAATGTGTTGCGAATTCCTCCGTTTGGAAATGACGATGCATCTGGCTCTTGTTGAACCAACATTGTTCCTTCAAACTTTTCAATTGCTCTGCCATCACCAAGTGGCTTGAAAAAACTATCGTGTTTCTCTGCAGTAGCGCCTGTTAATGGCTGAAACCAGTGTGTAAAGTGAGTTGCGCCTTTGCTTATTGCCCACTCCTTCATTCCTGCCGCAATATGATCCGCAACATTTCTGTCGATACGAGTACCCTGATTGATACATGACATTAAGTTGTCGTACAAATCTTCTGGAAGATATTCACGCATTTTGTGAGGGTTGAATACGTTATCACCGAAATATTCACTGATACGCTGACCCGTTGAAACACTTGGCAATGCTACTCGGCTGTTAATTTCTTGTTGGGCATTTTTTCTTAAACTCATATTTTTTTTTGCTTTACCCCTTTAAAAGAGGGGGTGATTAGTAATTTTTTCTAATTTTTCGCAAATATACCCCCTAAATAAGAATCTCGCAATCCATTTTTTCATCAAATTATAAATACACCCCCTCTTTTATTGTGAATAACTCCACTCTGCAATTCATTCACTAAATTTGAAAAATGAAAACGACACTCACCCTAATCCTTTGCGGGCTCGGGCTTATGGCTCAAAACGCATCTTTCGGCCAAGGTTTGCAGGTTAATCCACCCACGTCAAATACGAACAAGGTGGTCGCTATTCCTCATGCAATTTACCCTGCAAACTTCTTTTTTAATGAACCTCAACTCTTAAGTGTTGATTTGAATGAGGCCGGAGATAAGGTGCTTATGGTTCAACAAACCAATGGGGTTATCTCGGTTCTAACTCATGAAACTTCAACCGAAAAAAACGTTGAAGTCAGAACTGCGAATTCCGTCAAAGCTTCAAAAGCATTCTTCATCAATGAAAAATTCATTGCTATTCAAGTTCAAAACGAAAGCAGCACTTTTGAAATTATTGAATTGTCTTCAAGCAAAGTAACAGCAACGGTATTGGCAACTTCATATATCGGCTCTACGCTAAATGCCGCTTATTTCATTAATGAAACAGCTGGAAGTTCTTCTATTGAAAAATTCGATTTTGCCTCCAAAAAGTTAAATCAGTCTGGCGTTCTTTCGGGAGAAGTTTTCGGTTGGTATTTTTCTAAGACGAAAGGAATTGTAGGAGCGGCCATTCATTCAAACATGCTTTCAAAAATCTATACCGTCGAAAACGACAAATTAGGAAAGAGCCTGTTTGAATTTTCCTCTGGTTATTATTTTGAAACAAAAGGATGCAATTCAAGCGGCGATATATTTTATGGCATTACAAATTTTCAAAGTTTGAATACCTATGCCTGTGCTGTTTCAAAAACAGGAATAAAACCAATCAAGAACAAATCAGGTGAAAGTTGCACCGATATTTTTGTTGGAAACAACGAGATTGCTTTGACGACAAATAATCTCAATGCGGCTGAATATCAGGAATCTCAAAACACATCCGTTCAAGGTATACTCGCCTTTGCCAATAAGGCATTCAAAGGATCATCAGTACAAATTCTAGAGATCTCTGAAAAAGGAAATGTATTATTCTCTATTCAGGGTGAAACCACTAAGCCTAAATACTTCGTTTGGCAGGGCAACACAGCAAAGCCAATTTCTTCGGATAAATACGATTCTAAAAATCCGACTTTCATTTCGAGTGAAGTTATTCAAATTCAGACTGGTGAATTCGCTCCTCAAACCGGACGTATGTATCTCCCGACCAAATCTGATAAATCGAGCTATCCACTGGTTGTATACATTCCGAACAACATCTTCCTTCCTTACGTCAATCAATTCAACCCTGTGGTGCAGCACCTTTGCCAAAGTGGTTATGCTGTTTTCGTTTGGAATACGCGCTATTCCTTCCGCCCGAAAACAGGATTCGCTTATTCTGATTTGATTGGATCACTGCCTGAAGATCTAACGCTCCTTATGGCGGCATTAAATAAGGATTACAATTTGATTCCGGAAAACTCATTCATATACGGGGAAGGACTAGGCGCATACTTTGCCTTGAATGCAAGCTCATCGAGTCCTGAAATTTTCAAAGGTGTTATCTTGAACCGAATGGATTTCCCAGGCAGAAAGGCTGGGCAAGATTTAATTGCAGCGCGCATGTTCGGAGAAGATGCCCAATCGAAATGGACTCCAATCGATCAGATTTCTCTTTCTGATAAAGTCAACTTTTTAAGTTTTCAATCTTCTAAATCGAATTTAGAACTTCGATTAAACGCAGCAGTAAAACAAAACAAAATTAGATGGACCGATAATTCTGCTGAACAGAATCCTGCGATTAGAATTAATGCGAAAGAACTCGATTCAATTTCACTTTGGTTGCAGAAGTTTTCTCAAATCGAAACAAAAGTTATTGAGGACAGTCCTAAAGTTGACGTGAAAAAGAAATGAAGTACTCTATAGAGGCGAAAGATGCTTTATCGAAAGCAAGAGCAGGAGTATTAGAAACTCCGCACGGAAAAATTCAAACTCCGATTTTTATGCCGGTCGGAACTATTGGATCGGTGAAGGCTGTGACACAGCAGGATTTGAAAGAAGATGTGAAGGCCCAAATTATTTTAGGAAATACCTATCACCTGTACTTACGCCCAGGCACGAATATTCTAGAGCAAGCAGGCGGGCTTCATAAGTTTATGAATTGGGATCGTCCGATACTTACCGATAGCGGCGGCTATCAGGTGTACAGTCTTTCGAAAAACAGAAAGATTAATCCCGAAGGTGTGGTATTCAAATCGCATATAGACGGTTCGAAGCATACGTTCACACCTGAAAACGTTATGGACATCCAACGGAGTATTGGGGCGGATATCATTATGGCTTTCGACGAATGTCCACCCTACCCATGCGATAAAACCTATGCGCGAGAATCCCTTCACATTACCAATCAATGGCTGGATCGCTGTTTCAAAAGACTCGATGAAACCACACCCTTGTATGGTCATGAGCAGGCATTGTTTCCAATTGTACAAGGAAGTGTGTTCCCTGATTTACGTAAAGAAAGTGCTGAATACATAGCGAACAAAGGAGCTTTTGGAAATGCAATTGGCGGATTGAGTGTTGGAGAACCGCATGAGATGATGTATGAAATGACAGATCTCGTTTGCTCCATTCTTCCGTCTGATAAACCGCGTTATTTAATGGGTGTTGGAACACCCGCGAACATTTTAGAATGCATCGCTCTTGGCGTAGATATGTTCGACTGTGTAATGCCCACGCGCAATGCGCGCAACGGTATGTTGTTCACTTGGAACGGTACCATGAACATGAAAAACAGAAAGTGGGAAAACGACTTCTCTCCTTTGGATGAATCTGGAGATAGTTATGTAGACTCCTATTTCACGAAAGCATATGTCCGTCATTTGTTTGCTGCCAATGAAATTTTAGCACTTCAAATCGCATCTGTACACAACCTAAACTTCTATTTACGTTTGGTTGAAAAAGCTAGAGAGAAAATTATTGAAGGTACATTTGCCACCTGGAAAGATGAAACTGTGAAAAGACTATCTGTTCGCTTGTGATAAAAAAACTAGACAACTACATCATTAAAAAATTCATTGGGACCTTTCTCTTCATGATTGGTGCCTTTGTGATTATTGCTGTTGTCTTTGATATTAGCGAGAACATCGATGACCTGCTGCAATCTCAAGCCTCGCTTTGGGAAATTATTGTAGACTATTATTTCAATTTCTGTTTGTATTATGGAAATCTATTAAGCTCGTTCATTATTTTCCTTACTGTTATTTGGTTCACCAGTAAGCTTGCGCAGCGCTCCGAAATCATTGCTATGCTCTCTTCTGGCATCAGCTACAACCGTATTCTTCGACCTTACTTCATTGTGGCTTTAAGTCTAATCGTTGTCTCTCTTGCATTCGGACACTATGTTGTGCCTTTGGCAAACAAACGAAAATTTGAGTTTGAAGTGAAGTACTTAAAGGAGCAATTAACCATTCAAGACAAGAACATTCACAGAGAAATTGAACCTGGACTTATTGCCTATTTCCAACGCTACAATCCTGCTAATTTGGGCGGAAGCAATTTCTCTTTGGAACATTGGAAAGACGGTAAACTCACCTTCAAACTTATTTCATCATCAGCGAATTTCAAACCTGAAACACAATCGTGGAGCATTACCAATGCTCAAGTTCGCGTTTTCAAAGACAGCATTGAGCATGTTTATTTCAAGCAAAAATTAGATACTGTTCTTGAAGTTCGTCCAGAAGATTTCGGTCTTCGTTCTGAGATTGTTGCGACCATGAATTGGTCAGAGTTGAACGCCTTCATTGAAGATCAAAAACTCAGCGGTTCAGGTAATGTGGCCAAGTTCGAATTGGAAAGAGAAAACAGAACTGCCACTCCGTTTTCCATATTAGTCCTCACCGTTATTGGAGTCTCCATAGCTTCTCGCAAATCACGAGGTGGAATTGGCTTCCACTTAGCGCTTGCAATCATCATTGGATTCATTTTTATTTTCATCTCTCGCATTACTGCAGTGAGCGCCATGAACCTTGGCGTTCCTAGTGAAATTGCCGTATGGCTTCCGAATCTCATTTTCGGAATTCTTGCATTTATACTTTACAAAAAAGCTCAGAAATAATGAACACAAAAAGAATTTTAATCACTGGTGCTACCAGTGGAATTGGCGCTGCTACTTATGATCTTGCAATTAAAAATGGACACACTGTTTTCATTGCTGGAAGAAATGAAAAAGTACTTGCTGAAATGGCGGCTAAAAATCCGAACACATTCTTTCTCAAAACAGATGTAACAAACGTTGCTGAAGTTCAAGCAATGACAGATGCGGCTGTTCAGCAGATGGGAGGAATTGATGTCTTGTTGAACAATGCCGGATTGGGAATTTTCGATTTATTGGAAGATGCGAAATTGGAAGATTGGCACACCATGGTTGATGTAAACATCAAAGGGGTGTTGAACGTCTTACACACATGCCTTCCGCATTTGGTGGCGTCTACAGGGCACATCATTAATCTTGGCTCTTTGGCTTCGCATTATGTTTTTCCGAATTCAGGTGTTTATTGCGCTACGAAACATGCTGTATTCGCTATTAGCGAAAGTATTCGCACTGAACTTGCTAAGAAAGTTCGCGTGACGACTATAAGTCCGGGATCTGTGAACACACCATTCATTGAGCAAACCAAAAATGAAGGATTGCTTGAGCATTTCCGTCCAGCTTTCGCTGCCGGAATGCCTGTTGAATGGGTTGCTACGCAAATCATGAATGCTATTGAAGTTCCCGAAGGAGTGAACGTGAGTGAAATTATCATGCGTCCTTTTCTTCCTGAAAAGAAATAACACTTTGTGAAGTAATCTTAATAAGTTCTTTTCTACAAACCACTTAAATAGTCCTATTTTTGCCCGTTGCCCAAAAAAGCAACGCGCGCAAGTATGGGTGAAGCACCAGAAGAAAGAAAAAAACTATACGACTACCAGGAAAAAGCCCTGGAGCGAATCTTCGCGCGTATTCATGAATTTCCAACGAATTACAACTTGTGCTTTCAACTTCCTACCGGAGGCGGAAAGACCGTTATTTTCTCTGAAATAGCGAGACGCTACATTCAAGAAACAGGAAAGAAAGTTCTTATTCTTACTCACCGCATTGAGCTGCTAAGTCAAACAAGCAATGTCTTGAATAACTTTTCAGTAAAGAACAAAATCATTGTCAGCAAAGTGAAACAACTTCCCGATGAGTCGGAGTATGAGTGCTTTGTTGCTATGGTGGAAACGCTTCACAATCGCTTGCGCGATGAAAAGATGGAATTCGCCAATTTAGGTTTAGTGATTATTGATGAAGCACACTACAATTCATTCCGTAAACTTTTCGGTTGGTTTGAAGAACAAGTTATTCTTGGTGTTACTGCAACACCTTTGAGTAGCAATATCAAATTACCGCTCAAAGACAATTACCACGATTTAATTATTGGCGAAAGCATTGGCAACCTTGTCGGTCGCGGATACCTTGCGAAAGCGACCACATACAGCTACGATGTGAGCCTTCACTCCTTGAAAGTGGGTATCACAGGAGACTACACGGTAAGCAGTTCTGAAAAGCTATACGGAAATATGTACATGCAGGAAAAACTGTTGTATGCATACGAGCAAAAAGCGAAAGGAACAAAAACATTAATCTTCAACAACGGTATTAACACATCGAAGCAAGTGTTTCATTTGTTCCGTGAGCAAGGATATGAAATTCGTCATTTAGACAATACACATAACGAACAAGAGCGCCGCGAAATATTGGAGTGGTTCAAAACCAAACCAGATGCCGTACTGACGTCTGTTTCTATCTTAACCACCGGTTTCGATGAACCATCAGTAGAAACGATCATTATCAATCGCGCTACAAAATCACTCACGCTCTATCATCAAATGATTGGTCGTGGCTCCCGAATTTTCGGAGAGAAAAAAGAATTTACCGTCATTGATCTGGGTAACAACGCCAAGCGTTTTGGTCTTTGGGAGCAGCACATCGATTGGTTCGACATCTTCGCACATCCGCACAATTACCTCGAAAGTATTGTCAGCGATGAGCAAATGTCTCGTGAAATGAAATACGAAATGTCGCCTGAGATCAGAGATATGTTTGCCCTATCTCCCGTTATCGATTTCGACATAAAAGAAGAATATCTGCGCATAACTCGTTTTGGAGGAAAAGGAAAAAGTGTTTTGGATAAGAGCATGCAACAACACGCTACCATTATTCAAGAAAACGCCCCTACACTTGAACGTGCTTTTGAATTGTTGAAGATCCTCGATCAAGACATTAAGAGTCGTATGAAGCAATACAGCTATTGCATTTCCAAAAGCACTGAGAGTTATTTAGATTGGTTGAAAGAAGAGTATATTCGAAAATTAAGATTAGATTTAGGAAACATTTATAACTCCAGAACAATCGAGGAATAACTAAACATAACTGCACATCCTAAAATGAAATTCACAACACCTCATAAAAACGATATATCGGCTTCGCTTGTTGTGTTCTTGGTTGCTCTTCCGCTTTGCTTAGGAATTGCTTTTGCAACTGGGTTACCTGCAATCACAGGAGTTATTGCAGGAATAGCCGGAGGGCTAATTGTTGGAACCATCAGCGGATCTCAATTAAGTGTTAGTGGACCAGCAGCCGGATTAATTGTTGTTGTTACTACCGCCATATCAACTTTGAATAACGACCTCTCATTGTTCTTTACGGCTGTCATGTTGGCGGGGGTTATACAAATCATTTTAGGAATTCTCAAAACGGGCTTCCTCGGAGAATTCATTCCTACTTCAGTCATCAAAGGAATGATGGCAGCAATTGGTTTCATCTTAATTTTCAAACAAATTCCACACCTCGTTGGATTCGATGGTGATTTTGAAGGTGATGAAGATTTCTTTCAAAAAGATGGAAATAACACAATTACAGAACTTTTTCACGCGACTATTCACAGTGAGGCCGTGCTGATTGGTTTAACTTGCCTCATATTACTTATTATTCTCGATTTACCCAAACTGAAAAACACCCTTCTATTAAAAATAGTTCCTCCTTTTCTAATTGTCGTTGTTGTTGGAATTGTACTGAATTTAACATCTTCTTACTTAGGCATTCACGAGCAACTTTCCAATGAGCATTTGATACAACTTCCAGACTTAAGCACAGCATCAAATCTTTTTCTTTGGAACAATTTTAATTTCGCACATTTCCTTAATCCACTTATCTGGATCCAAGCTGCAATCATTGCTATCGTAGCTAGCCTCGAAACTCTATTAAACATTGAGGCAACGGACAAATTCGACGAGCAAAAAAGAATTACCCCACCGAATCGCGAATTGTTCGCGCAAGGAATTGGAAATGCTTTCAGTGGTTTCTTCGGTGGATTACCCGTCACCTCTGTTGTTGTAAGGAGTTCATCAAACAGACTAGCCGGTGCAAAAACAAAGTGGTCTGCTGTATTGCACGGGGTATGGCTCCTCTGTGCAGTGCTATTTCTTGGACCGTTTCTTAATCTAGTACCTCTTTCCGCTCTCGCTGCAATATTAATCATGGTTGGTTACAAACTCACGAAACCTTCAATCTTTAAGGATATTTGGAAAGATGGAATAGCCCAATTCCTTCCATTTATTGCTACTTTCTTAGCAATCTATTTTAGTGATATGTTGAAGGGCGTTTTGATAGGGCTCGCTTTTGGATTGTTTTTCGTAATTCGATCAAACTTCAAGAGTGCGATTCGTATTACAAGAGGTGACAACAACGATACACTTCTTCGATTTCGGAAAGAGGTGTCATTTCTAAATAAGCCCGCCTTGAAGAAGACACTCATGACAATTCCGGAAAATAGTTACTTACTCATAGATGCCCGCAAATGCGAATTCATGGATCCCGATATTATTGAAATCATTCAAGACTTTGTAATTAACTCAAAGTCAAAAAACATTACCATCGAACTGAACAAAAACAATTGGGGGGAACTACCCGAAGTGTTAAAATCAATAAAACTTTAAGGTTATGCCAAACATTGAGAAACTTTTACTTGAAAACAAAGCTTGGGCGCAAGAAAAATTGGAAGAAAATCCAGATTACTTTAAAAAGCTTGCTGCGCTTCAAACTCCTGAGTATTTATGGATCGGATGTTCAGACAGCCGCGTTCCTGCCAATGAAGTAACCGGAACTGCCCCCGGAGAAATATTCGTCCATAGAAACATTGCTAACATGGTAGTGCATACCGACATTAACTTATTGAGTGTTCTAACTTACGCGGTAGATGTTTTGGAAGTAAAACATATTATTGTTTGCGGTCACTACGGTTGTGGTGGCGTTAAAGCCGCAATGGGAAATGACTATTTACCACTGATTAACAATTGGCTTCGTAACATCAAAGATGTGTACAAAGCGAATCGCGCTGAAATACAATCGATTCAAGATGAAGAAAAACAATTCGATCGGTTGGTTGAATTAAATGTACTCGAGCAAGTTCACCATCTAGCCGAAACAAACATCGTTCAAGGTGCCTGGAAGAAACGTGAAATGCCACTTATCCATGGTTGGGTATATGGACTAAACAACGGAATTATTAAACCTCTTGTTACAATAGGACCCGATAGCGAAATGGATCCGTTGTATCGCTACAAAAACTTATAAGGGATATCTACTCAAAGGAACCATATTCAGATTCGAATATTGGTCCGAATGCATCAGAAAGTGCGCAGCTACACCAATCATAGCTGCATTGTCAGTACAATATTTAAAAGGCGGAATAAACACTTCAACGTCATTCTGCTTTCCAAATTCTGTAAGTTGCTTTCGCAACTCACTATTCGCTGAAACTCCGCCGCAAATGGCTATTTGATTCATTTGCGTTGAAGTCAATCCTCGCTGAACTTGTCGCAGTAGATAAGTTACTACTGTATGTTGAAACGACGCGCACAGATTAACTCTCTCTTCCTCTATAAAATTCGAATTCACCTTTTGTTGATCTCTTAAGAAATACAACAACGATGTCTTCAATCCTGAAAAACTAAAATTCAAACCTTCCACTTTTGGGATGGGGAAAGTGAACTTTTTCGCATCGCCATGCTGTGCCATTTTATCAAGCAAAGGTCCTCCAGGATAATCCAATCCTAACACTTTCGCGGCCTTATCAAATGCCTCACCCGCTGCATCATCAATGGTTTCTCCTATAACTTCCATTTGAACAGGTGAATGAACAAGAACCAACTGTGTATGTCCGCCGCTTACCGTTAAATTCAAAAATGGAAAAGTTGGTTTACTCTCACAATCTTCCGCTAAATGAGCGAGAATATGTGCTTGCATGTGATTGACTCCAACTAATGGAATATCCAACCCCAAACTTAAGCTCTTAGCAAATGAAATCCCAACCAACAAAGATCCCATTAATCCAGGACCTTGCGTTACGGCGATGGCCTCCAACTCGTGAAGCTCTTTTCCTGCGGTCTTCAATGCGGCGTGCACCACTGCAGTAATCATGGTCTGATGAGCGCGACTCGCAATCTCCGGAACAACGCCACCGTATTGTGTATGCTGCAGTTGCGTAACAACCTCATTGGATAAAACTCTTGTTCCCAACAAGACAGCGGCCGACGTTTCGTCGCAGCTGCTTTCAATGGCTAAGATTAATTTTTCTCCCATGTTATTGGGCTGAAGGAGCGACCATCATTTTATTGAAATTCTCTGTAGAAGCCGAAGCTCGCTCAGAATCGGACTTCATGAAATAAACAAGAGACTGAATATCGCTATCGGCATTGGCTTCATAAAACTGACCAATGCCTTCCACTCCCATTACCATGAAAGCTTCAGCAAAAACATACGATTCTGTTATGGTCTTCGCCGAAACATAACTCTGATACATTTCATTCTGAACCGGAGATAAAGTCTTTGGATCAAGCAATGATAATTTGTTGCGCGCATCGAAAGTCGCATAGGCGCGATTAACAACCCGTAGAAGATTTCCGGTGTTTTGTCCAGATGTTTTCATATCCAACACGTTCAAACTATCAACAGCAGCACCAAATCCAGCATGCCAAACATCTGTTTTCACAACAGCTTGCTTCACCGTGGCATTCTTTTCTTTCAGATACTCAATAATCTTATCTAGGACTAAAGCGCTTCCAAATTTTTGCAAATCAATTTGAACCTTCGGATTATTCTTACGAATTCGAGTAGACTTATACATTCCGTTTTCTTCAACATCTTCAACATCAACATTGGCTGAATACATTCCGGTAAAGACTTTCAACGAATCAATATTTGGAACCTTAGGAGTCGGATTTAACAACTGAGGAAGCCAAGCCACTTGTGCGGGAGAGAGTGTAAAGTCCCAACATCCCCCTGATCGATAATTATATTCTCTCGCCATAGTAACCATGACCCCCATAATTCTGTTGTAGTCTGTAAATTCAAAGAACCCAGATTCTGCGGATGAGTAATTGTAGAGCATGCAGGTGCTGTTCGGATTGCTCGCGTCAATATGCATGCGAACAGCATTTTCGATTGAATCGAAAGCAAAGGAAAAATCTGTAGTATCACCAACAACACTCACAGTATACTTCATTCCCAAAAAATCCCGATCGTAATCTCGTCCAATGAGTTCACCGTCCTTTTTAGTCTTATCGCTGCACGATTGAAAAACTAATCCAAAGAAACCGATTAACAAAAACAGGATAGATGCATTTTTTTTCATGACACAAAAATAAACTGAATAACTTTATGGCATGAGGAATACTTCAATGAGCCCGATTTATTTTACATGCTGTTTCATCTTGCTTTTCTGGGCTGAATTGTCGGGTCAAATTCCTACGTCCAATAGTAACTTCGTTCATTCCGACTACGACTATTTTTCAATTGAAGCACATGCCAAGGACGCTCCCCTCTCTGGGCCTTTCTTAAATCTTCTCAGTAACGATGTGATTCAATTTGAATTCGATGTATTCACTTCACCTGACGAAGATTTGTTCTATTCTGTTTTTCATTGCGATCCTTTCTGGAACATCGATGACAGTAATCCTTCCGACGTCATTCAAGGTTTCATTAGTCAGCGTATTCCCTTCCCTGAAAACTCCATTCACACCTTTGCTGCTTTCGATCATTATAGATTTGAACTGCCCAATACCATGACGCGTTTTATTCAATCTGGAAACTACTACGTGGTTGTTCATGAAGGAAGTGAATTCAACGAATCAACCGTCAGACTTGGATTTCGCATGGTTGTTTATGTGGAAGGAGATTTCGGTTTAAACGCCGCAATGGAGATAAAACGAGCTTCGACCATTCAACATCTGCAATCACATCAAGAAGTCGATTTCTCCATTTCATTGGCGAACACACCTGTATATGACATGAGTAAAGTTATTCCTGTTATTCTTCAAAACGGAAGATGGAAAGACGGACGAATGAACTTCCAACCAACATACATTCAGCCCAACAATATTCTTGTTTATGATTTTTCGAATGGCGAAAATGAGTTTCCTGGCGGTGGCGAATGGGAGGCCTTTGAAACAAAGGACTTGCGAGTAAACGGATACAATGTTCAGAGCAATATTATTCTTGAAAATGAAAACCACATATACTTGTACCCCAGCCAAAATGAAATGAATCTGGCTTACACGAGCCGAGCTGACTTAAATGGTGCGTCACTCATTGCGAGTGACATGTATGAAGACGATGATTTAACCAGCGATTACACTTATGTTCATTTCGAATTGAATTCATCGGAATTACCAAACAAGGTTTTTCTAGAATGTGGAAATGAATGGAATGCCCCAGTGCTTTGTGAATACAGCGAGGTGAATAAAGCGTATCAAGCAACTATGTATCTCAAGCAAGGCGTATACAATTACCGTTTTCGAATTGAACCTTTGACGAATAACGAGGAGGTTAAATTTGCTGAAGGAAACCATTCATCAACTGAAAATAATTATCAGTTGTTGGTTTATTATTACGACCGAAACGCTGGATTTTACAAGTGCGGTGGAAACTTCATTCAGAATTCAAGAA
>JACCDH010905276.1_pt1 | contig 21412 bp, 21 predicted proteins | sample 7442481 | NCBI WGS metagenome assembly JACCDH01 (sample SAMN15323433, study PRJNA562643) | freshwater metagenome | isolation source: river surface water | place: USA:Blue River Watershed | collected 2017-08-15
ACATGATGGAATAATCAAGGTAAAAAGCCAAGAAGGCAAGGGCAGTACATTTACGGTAGAACTACCCTTGACTTAATGCTATTGATTTAATAAAGCGTATAATTCATCCTTTAACTGCAATCGCTTTTTTCTCAATTCAGTTAAAACTTCATCCGCAGGAGTTTCAACACCTGATTCTATCCTATGAATCGCATGATTAACTTCATCATATTCATCTGATCTTTTTTTAAAATGTGCATCAGCTACTTTTAATTCAGAAATTTTTGAATCAAATTCGGGGAATTCATGGTGCAAGTCGTGTTTTTCCATTATGTTGTAATTTTAATAATTAAAGTTATTCATCGAATAAGTGAAATAAAATGATTTATATCAGGTCTTTAGCCAAGTGGATGATTATTTGTATGCTCATTGCAATTTTGGCGGGGTCTGGATCAGCGCTGTTTTTAAGTTCTTTAGATTACATAACCAGAATAAGAGAAAAGCAATTGATACTAATTGCCTTTTTACCCATTGCTGGTTTTACTTCGGCACTTATTTATCTTTATTGGGGCAAAGAATCTGCAGCCGGGAATATTTTGATTGCAGAAAATATTCTACATCCCAACAAACCTTTTCTACATTTTTTAATGGCTCCTTTCATACTTTTTACTACCCTTATTGCTCATTTATTTGGAGGGTCAGCTGGCCGGGAAGGAACTGCATTGCAAATTTCTGCTGGCTTATCAGATCAATTGACCAAGCCGTTCCAATTGAATAATGAAGAGAGACGAATGTTATTATTAGCGGCCGTAGCTGCTGGTTTTGGATCTGTATTTGGAACACCTATTGCTGGGGCTGTTTTTGCTTTAGAATTTACTCGCTCTAAAAAAACACGAACCCCCTTTTCACTATTACTGGTAACCATTTGTGCATATTTAGCTCATTGGGTTTGTTTAGCTTGGGGCGTAACACATACACAGTATATCATTAATCAATTACCTAGGAATAGTCTTATTAGTTTTTCAATGATTTTAGTTGCTGCGCTTCTATTTGGCATCACTGCTTTTATATTTAAATCAAGCTCCCATTTATTTAAACAATGGAGTTCCCAATACCTTCCCAATGAACTATGGAAATCGGTCATTGGAGGCACGTTGATTGCAATGATTATTTACTTAACCAGTGGCTTTGATTTCGCCGGCCTTGGTATTAAAATGATATTGGAGGCATTTTATATACCTTCAAATTATATTGATTTTGCCTTTAAAATGTTGCTTACCATTTTAACATTAGGTGTTGGATTCAGAGGTGGAGAAGTTACCCCTTTGTTCTTTATAGGAGCAACATTAGGAAGCAGTCTATCCCAGCTTTTGCCATTGCCTACATCGTTTTTAGCTGGCATGGGAATGGTGGCAGTTTTTGGAGCAGCTGCAAGAACCCCTATAACAGCATCATTTTTGGCCTGGGAGCTTTTTGGGAAAGAATATTTTTTTTATGCATTTGCTATTTGCATAATAGCTAGTTTTATTGCTGGTAAAAAATCAATTTATCAACCTTAAGAAAATGAATTGGCAACCCGATTTTTTAGAAAACGATTATGTAAAATTGGTTCCCCTCAGTGAAGCAGATTTTAATCAGCTTTATGCCGTTGCATCGGATCCACTCATTTGGGAACAACATCCCAATAAGAATAGATATCAATTGGAGGTATTTAAAAATTTCTTCAAAGGTGCAATGGAGTCAAAAGGGGCTTTCCTAATTCTAGATGCCACAACAAATGAAGCAATTGGCAGTAGTCGTTTTTGCAATTATCAGCCAAATAAAAGTACCATTGAAATCGGTTATACTTTTTATGCAAGAAAATGCTGGGGTAAACCTTATAATCAATCCACCAAGCAATTAATGATTGATTATGCCCTTGAAAAAGTAAATACGATTCATTTTTATGTGGGAGCTGAAAATATTCGTTCTCAAAAGGCGATGGAGAAATTGGGCGCAATTAAACTAGGCGAAATACTCATGCCTTATTATGGAGAACCAGACAGATTGAATTTTCAATATCAGATCACTGCTGAACAATGGCATAAAAATGTTCACCCCAAGTAATATCAATAATGAAAGAGACAAATAAGCGGTCTACACAAGCCAAGGTATTAAGAAACTTTAGAAAGTGGCATCGGATAACAGGGGCATTGTTATTTGTATTCTTTTTTATTGTTGCCATTACTGGCTCATTATTGGGATGGAAAAAAAATAGTGGTGGGTTAATCATGGCAAAATCCTATAAGGGGAGTTCTACCGATTTAAAGGATTGGCTTACAGTAGATAGTTTATATAAAAATGCTTGTACTTATTTAAAGGATTCTGTTTCTGCAAATCTTTCAACCGAAATTGATCGTATAGATATCAGAAAAGATAAAGGGATGGTAAAGTTTGTATTTGCCCAGCACTTTACAGGTTTACAAATGGATGGGGCAACCGGAAAAGTAATATTCGTTGAAAATAGAAGAGCAGATTATATAGAAAAAATTCACGACGGTTCTATTATCGATTTTTATTTGGGATGGGATGGTTATTTTAAATTATTCTACACCAGTTTGATGGGCTTAGCATTAGTGTTATTCACTGTAACTGGATTCTGGCTTTGGTATGGGCCAAAAAGAATGAGAAAACATGCTTAAATTGAATAATGACCGCTACTGATATTTGGATGCTTATTGCAGGATTGGGACTATTCCTTTATGGAATGTTTCATTTAGAAGATTCCATGAAACAAATGGAAGGTCGTTCCTTTAAATTGTTCTTACAAAAGAATACCAAAAATAAATTTAAAGCCATACTTAGTGGAACAATTGTTACTGCCGTGTTGCAGAGCAGTTCTATTGTCAACTTAATGGTGTTGTCTTTTGTTGGCGCAGGAATTCTATCTATGCGAAATGCAATTTCTGTGGTGTTAGGCGCGAATATAGGTGGCACTTTTAATAGTTGGCTGGTTGCTTTATTAGGATTTAAAGTTGAATTAAATAATATTACCCTCCCTTTAATCGGCATTTCAGGTATTTGTTTAATCGTATTAAAAAAACAAAAAACAGTTTATCAGATCGCGTTGTTTTGTATGGGATTGGGAATGCTCTTTTTAGGACTTCAGTTCATGAAACAGAGTATGGATGCGATGATGACCCAATTTGACTTCACTCCTTACTTATCCTATCCACGTTTTGTTTTTCTATTATTAGGCTTCATTATAACTTCTATTATTCAAACAAGTTCAGCCACGGTTGTAATTGTTTTAACAGCATTATATGCTCATGTAATACCAATAGAAACCGCCGTTGCAGTTGTTCTAGGTGCTGAACTGGGAACCACAGTTAAATTGATTTTAGGAGCAATTGGAGGCAATGCTGCTAAAAAAAGAGTAGCGATGGGAAATAGTTTGTTCAATGTCTTAACTTCTGCTGCTGGTTTTATTTTCATTGAGCCCATCATTCACCTCATCACCCATACCTTCTATATAAAAGACCCTATCTTGGTTTTAGTAGCGTTTCAAACATTTATTAATCTTGCAGGAGTCCTATTGATTTATTTTTTCTTGAATAAGTATGGTGATTTTTTAGAGCGGCAATTTAAAGAGGATAAAAAAACCGTTCTGCAATTTTTGCCCAACGCAAGTATTGAAGTTCCTTCAACCATTACAGATATGATGAATAAAGAAGTTGGGCTATATATTGAAAGAGTGATTCGATTCAATTTGAACAGCTTCCATATCAAACCCAATTGGCTAATCAACAGTGATTTTGAATTGATTTATCAACAATTATATGCAAAAAATGAAGTAACCGAATTATCCAACCAATACCAACTATTAAAGGTATCAGAAGGTGAAATTTTAGCTTATTATTCAAAAGTAATTGCACAAATGAAGCAGTCTGATGAAATCATCAAAATCAACCAATTGATAGAAGCGCTTCGGAATGCAATGTACGCTGCCAAGGGAATGAAAGATATTTATCAAGACAAGACAGAATTTAGTAATTCAATAAACGAAGTGAAATACGAAATGTATCACCAGTTTCAAGCTGAATTAAGTGAATTCTATAAAATATTGTATGCCTCATTTACAAATAAAGAAATGAATACGGGGCTAGATAGCATCAACCATTTATTAGATAAGAATAAAACTGATTTTGATGATAGAATTAACCATTTTTATCTTCATGCAGGGCAAAACGTTTTAAAGGAAAAAGATATTTCCACTTTATTCAACTTAAATAGAGAATTGTATTCTTCTTGCAAAGCCATAGCACTTGCAGTAAAAGATTATAAAGAATAAACAAACTAAAAAGCGCCTCAGCTATTGGGTTTACTGAGACGCTTTAACATTGAGTATTAATTATAAGTTACCTCTTAAATCTTGCTCTCTTTCTAAAGCTTCAAACAGGGCTTTAAAATTACCCTTCCCAAAACTTTTGGCTCCTTTTCTTTGAATGATTTCAAAGAAAAGGGTTGGTCTATCTTCAACTGGTTTACTAAAAATCTGTAATAGATAACCTTCATCATCTCTGTCTACCAATATTCCTAATTCTTTTAATGGCTCAAGGTCTTCATCAATTTTTCCTACCCTGCCAATTAAATCATCGTAATATGAATTGGGCACTTTCAAAAACTCAATACCCCTTTTTTGTAACTCCGATACCGTAGCTACAATATCGTTGGTGGCCAAGGCAACGTGTTGACAACCTTCTCCATCATAAAAATCAAGGTATTCTTCTACTTGAGACTTTTTCTTCCCTTCTGCTGGCTCATTGATAGGGAATTTTACAAAGCCATTCCCATTACTCATTACTTTACTCATTAAAGCAGAGTACTCAGTAGAAATATCGTTATCGTCAAAGCTGAGTATATTTTTAAAGCCAAGCACATTTTCATAAAATGCGACCCATTTGTTCATTTGGTTCCAGCCTACGTTTCCAACACAATGGTCTACATACAATAGTCCGGTGCTAGTTGGGTTATAAGATGATTCCCATTTTTTAAACCCAGGTAAAAAAACACCTTGATAGTTTTTTCTTTCTATAAACAAATGAACGGTATACCCATAGGTCTTAATTCCGCTAATGACCGCTTCCCCATTTTCATCGGATAATTTGATGGGTTCTACATCGGAAACTGCTCCACGACTGGTTGTTTGAAACCAAGCATCTGCTGCATCCTCTACCATTAAAGCAAGATGCTTTACTCCATCTCCATGTTTATAAATATGATCGGCTATTTCATTATTAGCTCTAAGTGGGGTAGTAAAAACAAATGTGAGCTTATTTTGTCTTACAACATAGCTTACTTTTTCTTTTATTCCTGTTTCTGGACCTGCGTAAGCCAAGCTTTGAAATCCAAATGCTGTTTTATAAAAATGTGCTGCTTGTTTAGCATTGCCCACATAAAACTCTACATAATCTGTTCCTTGTAATGGTAAAAAATCGCCCTGCTTTAAAGAAGCACTTGATGGCATTGCTGAAGTAGTATTCATAAATAGTAAAATTAAAATTGAAAAATAAATGCATGTCTAGAAGAACCAATACTCAATGACTAATGGTTAGCGCTTCTATTAATAGATAATATTCAATTCTATTATCACTAAATCGTTTATGAGGATAATCAGGTAGCATCGACGCAAATTTAGTTATCTTTGTGCTTATGAAAATTGGAATTCTTGGAGGAGGTCAATTAGGTCGTATGCTGCTTCAGGCGGCTGCTAATTACACAGTTGAAACCCATGTTTTAGAAAATGATCCCAATTGCCCTTCGGCTCATCTATGTCATCATTTCACCAAAGGGGATATTACAGATTTTGATGCTGTATATCAATTTGGTAAGCATTTAGACGCTATTACCATAGAAATTGAGTCGGTTAATGTTGATGCTTTAGAAAAATTGCAAGCTGAAGGGGTTAAAGTTTACCCTCATCCTTCTGCCATTCGAATAATTAAAAATAAAATTATTCAAAAACAATTCTACAAAGACAACGGCATTCCTAGCTCTGAATTTATCGTAACCGAGTCTAAAGAGGATTTGCTCAATCATCTATCTTTCTTACCTGCTGTTCATAAAATTGGGGAAGGCGGTTATGATGGAAAGGGCGTTCAAATTATCAATAGTGAATTGGATGTAGACAAAGCTTTTACCGCAGCAAGTGTATTAGAAAAGAAAGTGGCCATCAAAAAAGAAATTGCTTTAATTGTTGCAATGAATGACAAAGGGGAAACAGCACTTTTCCCTGCATCTGAAATGATGGTTAACCCAGCATTGAATTTATTAGATTACCAAATAAGCCCAGCTTTGATTCCAGAAAAAGTACTTTGGGTAGTTGAAGCAGTTGCCGTTAAACTAGTTAAAGCACTCAATAGTCCTGGGCTATTTGCGGTAGAAATGTTTATTGACCAAAATGATGAAGTATGGGTAAATGAAACCGCTCCTCGTGTTCATAATAGCGGACATCATACGATTGAGGCCAATTACTGCAGTCAATATGATATGTTGTGGAGAATCATGCTGCAATATCCGTTGGGTAATACAGACCCCATCCTACCTGCTGCAATTGTCAATATTATAGGTGAAGAGGGATATAGTGGGAATGCGGTATATGAAGGTTTAGAAGAAGTACTCAAAACGGATAATGCTTTTGTTCACTTGTATGGTAAACTAACCACCAAGCCAGGCAGAAAAATGGGACATGTAACCATTATGCATAAAGACTATCAAGACCTAACGCATAAGGCCAACAAAATAAAAAATACACTAAGAGTAAAAGCCAATTAACTTTTCTTAGTATTTAATGGTTTTAAGAATCCTATACCAATTAAGCTTTTGGTTTGTAAACCAGGGGAGTTTTTTGTCGGTCCAAACAAGCGTACATCATCATCGTAAATAAGATCTAAACTATAAGTTGCCGAGAAGAATTTATTGATTTTAAATGAAAATAAATTCGTCATGAACAAGTCCACATTTTGTGGGCGACTTTGGTAATTCGAGAACAAATCCATCTTGCCTTTATAAGTGATGTTTTTTGCTATGGTATTACTATAGTTGAATGTAATAAATGCTCCAATTTGATTAAAGTTTCCCGTACCTGCTGGAACTCCATATCCCCCCTTATCAGATAATGATTTATTAGCTAAAACAATCCACCTCGATGTAAGTGGAGAAATGAAAATAGACAAGAATTGGTCTGGTTTATAATCAAAACCTGCTGATAAGATAATATATGCAGGAGATAATAATGAAGATGTAAAAGTGGGAATATTATTATTAAAAGTATATCCATCAAAAAATTGTGACCTGAAATTAACCAGGGTAGATACATACCATTTACCCAAAGAATCCATTTTGTAACCGTACTTGCTTAAATAATCTAGACGATCATCGTTTTTACGACTTCCTAAACTAGTACTTTGAATATATCCCAGATTAATATCTATGGAATTATCCCAAAAATGTCTTTTTTGTTTGTATAGAATAAAATAGTTCATATAGCCATTGGCTGTTAGAGAAAAATTATCTCCTCCAGAAGCCCAGTTGCTCAATGAACCTTGGGCTAGGTTAAAACTAAATAACCCGCCCCTTTTCCAGTTCCAACCTGTTGTATCATTGTCCTTTTTTATTGTTCGGTTGATCTCTCTTTTCAATGCCTGCACCACATTGTCTTGCCCATTTACAATAAATCCGGTTGTTAACATGATGGTTAACCACAGGAATATTCTTCTCATGTATACAATTTTCGTTTCAAAGATAGTAAACCCACACTATTTTTTGTGCATTATTGCTGACAAACTGGCATAAATAAAGGATTATCAGTACATTTGTGGCTTAATTAACAAAGGATGGAATTGGCGGAAATTTTGAATAAAAATCACGACGAAGCAAGACAAGGTGAAGCATTTAAAGCGGATACCCCTTCGTTATTGAACAGCAAGAAATTTTATATTGAAAGTTATGGATGCGCCATGAACTTTTCAGACAGTGAAGTGGTCGCTTCTATTCTTCAAGAAAATGAATTTAGTGCAACAACCAATTGTGAATTGGCCGATCTTATTTTAATCAATACCTGTTCAATTAGAGAAAAAGCAGAGCAAACCATACGGAAGCGTTTAACTGAATTTAGAAAAATTAAAAGAACCCGTCCAGGAATGTTGATTGGTGTTTTGGGATGCATGGCGGAACGATTAAAAGCGCAATTATTAGAACAAGAAAAATTAGTTGATCTAGTAATAGGACCTGATGCTTATCGATCTCTTCCTGCTTTAATAAAAGAAGCTTCTGGTGGTCAAAAAGGGGTGAATGTATTATTAAGTAGAGATGAAACATACGGAGACATTGCTCCCGTTAGGTTAAACAGCAATGGAATTACCGCATTTGTATCTATCACAAGAGGGTGTAATAATATGTGTAGCTTCTGCGTAGTCCCTTTTACCAGAGGTCGCGAAAGAAGTAGGTCGGCTAACTCCATCATTGATGAAATCAAAATACTGGTTGATCAAGGCTACAAAGAAATTACGTTATTAGGCCAAAATGTAGACAGTTATCAGTGGGTAAATGAAACGACAAACGAAACAGTCAGTTTTGCTAATTTACTTGAACTCGCTGCATTGGTTAGCCCCAATTTAAGGGTTCGTTTTAGCACTTCACATCCAAAAGACATCACCGATGATGTATTGTATACGATGGCTAAATACGAGAATATTTGCAAATGCATCCATCTTCCTGTTCAAAGTGGCAATACCAGGGTTTTGCAATTAATGAATAGAACTTATTCTAGAGAATGGTACTTGGCAAAAGTAGATCGAATCAGAGAAATTTTGCCCAATTGCGGATTAACTTCTGATATGATTGCTGGATTTTGTACTGAAACAGAAGAAGAACACCAAGATACTTTATCGTTAATGGATTATTGCGGCTTCGATATGAGCTATATGTATTTTTATAGCGAACGCCCAGGTACTTTAGCTGCAAGACGTTTTAAAGATGATATTTCATTAGAAGTTAAAAAACGTCGCTTGCAAGAAATTGTAGACAAACAAGGTGAGCTTTCTACAAAAAGTAACTTAAACGATATTGGAAAGACATTTAAAATTTTAATTGAATCACACTCCAAAAGAGATGTGAATGATTGGACAGGTAGAACCAGTCAAAATAAAATAACCGTATTTCCCAAATCAAATGAAAACCAACAACCTGGTGATTATGTTTGGGTAAAAATTCATGATTGTACTAGAGCTACGCTATTAGGTACCATTGTGGATCATCCTTAAACCATTCAATATGGACTTACAAAGTATAAAAAATAGATTTGGGATAATTGGGAACTCCCCTGCCTTAAACCATGCCCTGAATACCGCTGTTCAAGTTGCAGCAACTGATTTAACCGTGTTAATTGTGGGTGAAAGTGGTGTAGGTAAGGAAGTTTTTTCACAAATCATTCATGCATTATCTTCAAGAAAACACAACCCATTTATTGCTGTAAACTGTGGAGCCATTCCTGAGGGGACTATTGACTCTGAATTATTTGGTCATGAAAAAGGTGCTTTCACTGGTGCAGTCGATAGCAGAAAAGGATATTTTGAAACAGTGAATGGTGGTACCCTTTTTATGGATGAAATTGGGGAAATGCCATTGGGCACGCAAGCCAGACTACTAAGGGTGCTTGAAACGGGTGAATTTATTCGTGTGGGTAGTTCAAAAGTGCAAAAAACGGATGTTCGAGTTATTGCCGCTACTAATAGAGAATTATTAGAGTTTACCCAAAAAGGAAGATTCAGGGAAGACTTGTATTATCGTTTAAGTACTGTTCCAATAAGAGTTTCCGCTTTAAGAGATCGTAAAGATGATATTCTATTGTTGTTCAGAAAGTTTGTAGTTGATTTTGCAGAACGCTATAAAACAACTCCTGTTCAATTAGATGATGAGGCAAAAGATATGTTGATTCAATACCCTTGGCCTGGTAATATTAGAGAGTTAAAAAATATTGCGGAACAGATTTCTGTTTTAAGCCCTACCAATCAGGTGAGTGGTAAAGAAATGCGCATTTTTCTTCCTGAAAAGAAAGACAATAGAATGCCTATGCTGGCAGGTGCTGGAACTGGAACAGGTGAATTTGCCAACGAAAGAGAGATTTTATACAAGCTCTTTTTTGACATGAAAAAAGATGTAACAGAACTAAAAAAGATGTTTGTAGAAATTTTACAAAATCCATCTTTAGCTGGAGCTGCAGCCAACTTTACAAAGGAATCTATATTGAACGACTATGAAGGAAATATAACTGAAATGCCTGTGATGAATTCGACCAATAATTCGAATACAATCAATGCAGGTCAAAACAATTTACTTCCTGCAAACAGCAATAACGGATCTTTACCAGTGATTTTAAACAACGAAGATATTCAGGTGCATGAGGAAGTTGAAGAGTCACTAAATATTATGGATAAGGAAAAGGAATTAATTATCAAGGCACTGAAAAAGCACAGAGGCAAAAGAAAAGATGCTTCGTTAGATCTTGGTATTAGTGAAAGAACTTTATACCGCAAATTGAAAGAATATGATATTGATGAATAATTGGATAAATAAAAAAATTGCCGCGTTATTACTACTAGTAGGATTTTTTTTAAGTGGCTGTTTTGTATATAAATTCAACGACGCTGTTATACCTACCAATGTAAAAACAGTCAAGATTGGATTTATAGAAAATAGAGCTAGGTATGTGAATCCTCAATTAAGTCCTAAACTAACCGATAAGCTACAATCAAAAATTACTGGTCAAACCAAATTGACTAGAACCAATAATGATGATGCAGATTATGTGATTAGTGGAGCTATCACGAACTATGACCCCAGTCAAACGGTAGGGGTTTCTGCTCAACAAGCAAGTACCAACCGATTAACCGTTACTGTTCATATTGTGCTTCGAAAAACGTTGGACAACAAAGTAGAAGAATTTGATGTTTCTAGAAGCTTCGATTTCTCTGCGAACCTTACGCTTCAGCAAGCAGAAGGCCAGTTATTAGATGAAGTAGTAAGAAATTTGACCGACGAAATATTTAATCGCATTTTTAATAACTGGTAAGAGTGTTGTATCTTTATTGTTTATGAAATTTACGCAGGAAAAAGCTTTAGTTCATTTAACGGGCAGTGCCGATTTGTCTTCCATTAAAATGGAAGCCATTGAAAAATTGGTACACGATTATCCCTTCTTTTCTCCAGGACAATACTTATTTGCTGCAAAACTAAAAAAAGAAGATCACCCCCTTGTTGGATCGCAAGCCATGAAAACAGCCTTGTATTTTACCAATCCTCATTGGCTTCAGTTTCAATTAGAGGCTTTGAAAGATCCAGGAATTGATCAGGCACCAAAACAGGAATTAGACACTGCATTACTTCGCTCTATTCGTCAAAAAGATATTGAATGGGATGAAATGATCAGTTTGCCCAAAATTGAAGAAACCATTGAATCTGCTGAAAAGAGCTTTGTGGCTCCAGAACTGCCGAATCCTGATATTTCTATCCCAACAATTGAGAGTGTTAGAGAATTAATGAAAGGGATTGATCCAATTGATAAACCTGGAACAATTATTCCTGTAATTCGTGAAAATACCCCTTCAGAGCCTGTAGATTATACGCTTCCTGAAGTTCCTGCAAACGAACCTTTTGATCCTGTTTTCAGTGCTTTAAATAATCAAGAAACCATTGATACTCCAGCACCTATAGAAGCAAAAAAAACAGCGCTTGAGCCACTTTTACCTGAACAGGAATACAGTGAAGAGGAATCCAGTAGCATTACTACTCACCCAGACCAAGACAAGAGTGATGCCAAAATAGCCAGTATCCTTTCTAATCAGTTGGCTGAATTTAGAAAACCAATTGAAAAAGAGACTGAACTGACTATTGAGCCTGTACAAGATAAATTACATACCATTGATTATTTTGCTTCACAGGGTATTCAAATTGATTTGAGTAAAATTCCGCAGGATAAACTCACTACCAAATTGCGAAGGTTTACAGATTGGTTAAAAGATATGAAAAACCATAGTCCAAACCCTGAAGACCTAGGCACAAGCCCCGAACAAGAGAAAAAAGTAGCTGAAACAGCCTTGGTTTCTAACGAATCAAAAGAAATTTTGACCGAAACAATGGCAGAAGTTCTAGCAAAACAAGGGCAAATTGATAAAGCAATTCAGCTTTACATCAAATTAAGTTTCTCTAATCCTGAAAAAACCGCTTATTTTGCAGACAAAATTCAACAATTAAAAGGTATTTAAAATGATTTATCTGTTCTTGGTTCTAATTGTGATTGCAGCGGTGGGTCTGGCATTTATGGTTTTGATTCAAAATCCCAAAGGTGGCGGCTTAGCTGGCAATGTGGGTGGAATCAGCAATCAACTTATGGGTGTTAAACAAACTACTGATGTTTTAGAGAAAGGCACTTGGATTTTTGCCGCTATTATAGCTCTTTTAGCTTTATTCTCTACTTTGTTTTTAAAAGGTGGTGCTACTGATGTTGACACTGAAGTACTTCAGAAAATCAACACCACTACTACTACCCCTGCTCCTGCAGCATCTGGTGCTCAACAAACACCTGCTGCTACAGTACCTGCAAAAACAGATACCTCTAAGAAATAATTATATTTCAATTTATTTTAAACCCTGCCTTGTAAAAAAGACAGGGTTTTTTATTTATTTTACTTTATGGCTCGAAAAAAACAATCCTCATCCAAAGCAACCAATCGGTCAAAGAAAACTTTAATTGGCATAAGCATCGCATTCATTTTAGTTGCTGCAACCGTTTATTGGCTTTTTGCCTTTTCAGCAACTGCATTTGATGAAAAAAGTAGAATGGTCACTATTGAAAAAGACAATACCCAGAAATCTGCAGTTTTAAAAGTTTTTGAAGAGGCAGGGATTTTAAGATTTCCGAGTCTGTTAGGTATTGCTGGTGCCCCATTTAATATTTGGGATAAAATGAAACCAGGGAGATACGAAATTAAAAAAGGGCAAAGCATTATTGATATTGTTAGAATGCTTAAAAACGGAAGATTAGCTGAAGTAAAATTGGTCATCAATAGGGTTAGAACAAAGGCAGAGCTTGCAAAATTAATCAGTAAACAATTCATGACCGACTCTACAGCTGTAATGGAATTTTTAAGTTCCAATGATTCGCTTTCATCCCTTGAATTGGACACTACGCTATTATTCACTCGAATCATACCAGATACCTATAACTATTTTGCAGATGCTTCTATGCAGACCATTCTTCAAAAACTTAGTTCAGGCGCTAAAAACTTTTGGGAGAAAAATAATCGATTAGAGAAAGCAAAGGCAATAAATATGACCCCTGAACAAGTGTATATTCTTGCTTCTATAGTGGATGAGGAAACCAATTACGAATCCGATAAATATAAAATTGCCAGTGTTTATATCAATCGATTAAAAAAACAAATGCCATTACAAGCTTGCCCAACCATTAAATATGCCATGAATGATTTTACTATTACGCGTATTTATGAAAAGTATTTAACCAATCCCTCTCCATATAATACTTATCGAGTTAAAGGCCTACCTCCCGGTCCAATTTGCACTCCTTCGCCTAAAACCATTGATATTGTTTTAGATGCGCCCCAAACAGACTATATTTATTTTGTAGCAAAAAGCGACTTTAGTGGTTACCACCATTTTAGCAGTAATTATGAAGAACACAATGCAAAAGCAAAAGAGTACCAGAAAAAATTAGACGAATACATGCTAAAGAAAAAGGCAGATAAAACTAGCAATGACTAAACTTGAAAGAATTATACTGAATTGGCCCCCCATTGCTTTTATTATCCGAAAAAGCAAAGCCTTGTATATTCCGGGTTTTCAAGGTATTCCATTGTACGATGTAGTTGTTTTTTTTATTAAGCAGGTAAACAAAATCGGATTGAATGAAAGAGCCGCTGCCATCTCCTTTAATTTAATCATGGCATTACCAGCAACCATTTTATTCTTGTTTTCAGTGCTCCCCTATTTTCCTGAATTCTTGAATATCAAACAACAAATGTTGTCCTTATTTGAAGATATCAGCCCTAACTCTAACACTTATAGAATTATTGCCAATTTAATGGACGACTTGATGCAGCGCAGTCTCGGCGTATTTTCATTTGGATTTGTATTAGTAGTATATTATGCTTCCAATGCAATGATGTCGCTTATTATCACTTTTGATCGATCCATTATGGAGCACAAACGTTTCTTTCTGCATCAAAGATGGAAAGCCATTCAACTTACTACGATTATCATTCTTTTATTGATTGCATCAACATTAATTTTATTAGGACAAGAACAACTCACTTTTTTGATTCGAAAATTATTAGGTCTTAAAAAATCAAATCTGGTTTGGCTCAATAGCATAAGATGGGTAGTGATTATCGGGTTGTTTTTTTATGGAATTGCATTTATTTACAAGTATGCACCATCTGTAAAAATTAGGTGGAAATTGGTTTCACCGGGTTCCCTTTTGGCCACAACCTTGATATTATGTACCACTTTGTTGTTTTCTTATTGGGTCAATAATTTCGGGAATTACAATAAAATATATGGATCAATTGGGACGGTAATGATATTAATGATTCTGGCCTATATCAACTCATTGATTCTCTTGATTGGGTTTGAATTAAATGTGAGCATCACTTATTTAACCCAACACGCAGCACAAAGGAAGCAATTACAGGAATCAACTAGCTGAAAAACTTGCCCACAATGTTTTAATTGCTTCTGCTTCTGGATGGGGCTGTGCATTTTGATCATATAATCCGGCTTCTTTTCTTTGTCTAAATGCTTCATAAATGGCAACTGCACAAGCAACTGAAATATTTAAACTAGGTATCATTCCTACTTGAGGTATGATAAAATTTCCATCTGCTAAATCTCTGGCTTCTTTAGATACCCCATTGTGTTCATTTCCAAAAACCAAGGCAATACTATTCGTGAAATTGATATCGTAAACCGATTTACTAGACTCCCCTAAATAGGTTGTATAAATAGCCTGATATTTGGTTCGCAATTCAGCAAAGCAATCCTGTACATTATTAAACGAATGAATGGTTAGCCATTTATTGGCACTACTGCTGCTTTTGATACCAAAATATCCTTCTTTGGGCAATTCGGTATTTAATACATAAATATCTTGTATTCCCACAGCATCACAGGTTCGCATTACTGCATAAATATTATGGGGATCATGCACATTTTCCATGACAACCGTAAGTCCATTTTGGCGCTTATTGATTACTGCTTCTAGTTTCCGGGCTCTTTCTGGTGTCATAGTGGTACAAACAGGTTGGTATTTTGGGGCAAATAGCCCTAATCTGGAGCAAAAATGCAAATTAGTCTTGATTTATTAATATATTTTTGTGTTGTACCCGTTCGTCAACCCTATGACAGCAAGACTCATCCGTGCAGAGAACTTACTCTGGGCGGTACCTATACTATTTGGCCTATTGGCCAACTACGCTGCATACAGCGATGTGGCCTTGCTATACTTAGATGACAACTACTATATTCTAAATTTCCCGACAATTATTGGCATTTGTTTATTGGTTATGCTGATTCCGTTTATGATGCATTCTGTCTTAAGAGATTTAGGACAAAGAAGCTTTTTTGCATCTTGGGCGCATGTATTTTTTTCTTGTTTGCTGATTGCAACAATCCTCTTCATTTATACCTATGCACTACCGATTAATATCAAGTGGAGGTATTATATGGGAGAATTACCCGCATATAAAAAATGGGATTATTACAATACATTGGCTTTAGGAATTTTTCAACTGTTGATTTATATACAAGTTGCTTATTTAGTATATGGCGTGGGTGTTTTGGTAAGACATAGGGTAAACCAAAAAAGAATGGAGAGAGAACATTACGACTATATCATTGATCATTTAGACCAGAACAATCCCAACGCTTTATCAAGATCTGCAGTTGCTTAGAATAATCCTATTCATTGGCTAAACCCATCGCTTCCCTTTTCATTTTAATAGCCGTTTCTTTGCCAACATACTGTTCAATCTTTTGCTCAATTAAATAGATTAACGGCGTCAAAATGATAGCCATGGTGAACTTATACATGTAGTTGACAACCCCTATTGCCAATACCAGTTGCCAGCTCCAACCATTTCCAATTTTAAATGCAATAAATAACACCACAAAGCTGTCTACCATTTGAGATACCATGGTTGAGCCCGTGGCCCTTAGCCAAACCCATTTTTCACCCGTTGCTTTTTTGATTTTATGAAAAATAGTCACATCCACAATTTGACTAACTAAAAAAGCGGTTAAGCTTCCCACAATAATCCACATACCCTGGCCAAAAATACCTCCGAATGCCAATTGCATATTGGGTATCCCTTTTTCAGTGCCAGAACTGACCCAAAAATCGGCAGGTGGAATTTCCATTGCAGTATAAAACATAACAAAAGCATAGAGAATCAACACCACTGCAGTATAACTAATGCGCTTAACCGACTTAGGTCCATAATACTCATTCACAATATCGGTGATTACAAACTCGAGCGGCCACAATAATACCCCACAGGTTAGATTAAATGCAAGACCAGATTGTCCAAAAAAACTAAAGTTAAATGGTGCAATCCCTAATAATTTTTCAAGGGAAAAAATCTTCCCACCAATACATTCAGCAATCAATGCGTTGGCAACAAAAAAAGCAGTGATGCCTAAAAATAATTTGGTAGGCCGATCATTTAAAATTTTAGTTATCACTAAGGGAGTATTATGTATACAATAAATTGAATCGCTAATATCACCAAATTGGTTACAGCTAACCAAAGCGGTAATCGAATGGTTGATTTACTGACTAACACCAATCCATACCAAATGTTCGCGATCAAATTCTGGATAGGTGCTACAATCCATCCCAATAATACAATCATTCCACTGAGGTCTTTATTGGGAATAAAATCATAGGTCCTTTGAATGATTAAACACAAAATAAATAGCATATTACAGATAAAAGCCATTCTTGTGGCAAATAAAAGTGGTCTCATACCATAAAGTTATTAGGTTTGCTGCATATTTTTAATTCTATGAACAGGATCAATTGGAAAGCCTTAATGCCACATGCCATTGCAGTGGTTATTTTCTTATTAGTTGCACTTATTTATTGCAAACCTGCTTTGGAAGGAAAGGTTTTGCAACAGCACGACGTAACCCAGTGGAAAGGAATGGCTCAAAATTCTTTTCAAGCAAAGGAGAAGACTGGACATTTTCCACTTTGGACCAATGGAATGTTTGGAGGAATGCCAGCTTATCAAATAACTGGTATTAGTGAAAACCCAGTTTCAGTAGGGTATTTAGGAGATATCATTTTACTGGGTTTGCCCAAGCCGGTGGGTGTATTTTTTCTAGCTTGTTTGTGCTTTTATTTCTTAACCCAGGTACTCAGTATTCATGCATATATTGGCATATTTAGTGCATTAGCTTATACTTATGCAACATATAATCCCATCATTTTAGCAGCTGGACATGACACGAAGATGAATGCAATTGCCTATTTGCCTGCTTTAATTGGCGCACTTATATTAATCTATAATAAAAAGTATATCGCAGGAACAGCTTTAACTGCTTTATTTACTGCACTCCTACTTGGTGCTAATCACTTACAGATTACTTATTATGGCTTTTTAATCATTTTATTTATGAGTGTTGCCTTTGCAATAAACTGTATTAAAGAAAATGATTGGAAACACTTAAGCAAATCTGCGGGCTTAGCTATCATGGCAGCAGTATTAGGTATCTTGGTGAATGCAGTTACCTTATTTACTACTTATGAATATGCTAAAAAAACCATTAGAGGAGGAAGTGTTTTAGCAGACAGCACCACCAATGTAACTAAAACGGGGCTGAGCAAGGATTATGCTTTAAGTTATAGTGTATATAAAACCGAACCATTGGTCATGATGTTCCCTCGTTTTTATGGAGGTAGTAGCAGCCAATTAGAAGTTGCCCAAGAAAAGTCACAGGCTGTTGCAGCATTGCAACAAATGCCTCAAGAATTGGCACAACAAATACAAGGCTATATGCAATTTTATTGGGGGGGGATTGACGGTGTTGGCACATCAGGCCCTCCTTATACAGGCGCAATTGTTTGTTTTTTAGCATTGATTGGATTCGTGATTGTAGATAAAAAATATACTTATTGGATGGGTGCCGCTATTGTATTCACCTTGATGTTGAGTTGGGGTAAATATTTAGAGGGGTTCAATGTAGCCATGCTAAAATACTTACCTGTTTACGATAAGTTTAGAGCCCCCAGTATGATTTTGGTAGTTCCTACCTTCTTGTTATGTATGTTAGCAGCATTGTCTTTAAATACCATTCTACATACAGAAAACAAGACCCTATTATGGGAAAAATATAAGAAAGGATTATTAGCAGTGGCTGCGGTTTTTGGTGTTGCCGTTTTGGTTTACTTAACTGCTGACTTTAGTAATTCAAGTGATAAAATGTTACTAGAGCAAATCAGTAAAATTCCTGATGCAACACAACGTTCACAAATTGAAGCACCGGTTAAATCATTTGTAGATGGACTTAGAGAAGATAGAAAAAGTTTGGTTTTAGGCGACTTATTAAGAACCCTATTATTCTGTGCAGTAGCTGGCGCTGCAGTGTTTGCTGCCATCAAGCAAAAAATAAATTCAATCATCATTGTTGCAGTGATTGGCATTTTCGCCATGATTGATGTATTTGGTATTAATAGTAAATACTTAAATGCAGATAATTATCAAGATGCTGCGGAATATGAAAACAATTTTGCGCCATCAGCTGCTGATCAAGAAATATTAAAAGACACCAGCTATTACAGGGTCTTAAATTTAACCCAAGGAATTTCCAATGCATTTAATGCTGGAGCACTAACTGCTTATTTCCATAAATCAGTGGGTGGATACCACCCTGCCAAGTTGAGCATCTACCAAGATTTAATAGAGAACCAATTCTACAAGTTCCCTAATTGTATGCCAGCTATCAATATGTTGAATACGAAATACCTAATCATGCCAGACCCGCAAACCGGCCAAGCAACCGTACAGCAAAACCCCAATGCATTGGGCGCCGCATGGTTGGTAAAATCAGTAGAGTTTAAAGAAGGGCCCGCAGCCATCATGAAATCCTTAACTGATTTTAATCCTGCAGAAACTGCTTTGTTAGATCAAAAAGACAAAACTAGAATAGGCGCCATTCAATATGATAGTACTGCAAGTATTCAATTATTGAAAAACGAAAATGATGCAGCTACTTATAAGTATTCATCAAATACCAGTCAGTTTGCCGTATTTAGCGAAATATTCTACGATGCTGGTTGGAAAGCATTTATTGATGGAAAAGAATCTGCCATCTTACAAACCAACTATGTTTTAAGAGGGATGGCCATTCCTGCTGGTAATCATACTATTGAATTTAAATTTGAGCCAGCTTCTTATGCTATAGGATCTAAAGCAGCAGTGGGTTCGTCCATTATCATTTGGTTGCTTTTAATAGGTGCTATTATAACGGGTTTCAAAAAAACCAAGACCAGCTAATGCTTCAAAAAAAGCCCAATGTATTGGGTATTGTTTCGTTCAAAGTGTTCCCCGCTTTAATGGGAGGACAAAAATATATTGTTGAGTATTACAGGGAGTTAGCCAAACAAACCAAAGTTGTTTTAGCTGTTTCAAAAGATAACCAGGAAGCCATTTCAAACGAGACATCGTTGAAAGTGCTTCCTTTTTTATTTAATCATTGGTATGGTTTTTTGAATCTATTTTACTTGTTTAAATTGGTCCAAATCATCAAAAAAGAACAAATTGATATTCTCATAATAGATCATAGTTATTTTGGTTGGTTAGGATTGCTGCTTCGTTGGTTTACTGGTAAAAAATTGGTCATTAAATCTGCCAATTTAGAAGCTTACCGATTTAGGGATATGGGTAGATGGGCTTGGAAATTGTATGAAGTATATGAGCAATGGATTCACCAAAAAGCAGACAGAAATTTTTTTATCTCCGATGAAGAACGACTATTTGCAATTGAACATTGGAAAGTGAATGCAACTATTTCATATACGGTGCCTTTTGGAACATTTCTAGAAGCGCCCTACAGCTCTTTCGAAAAGAAAGAAAGTAGAAATACGATTTTGAAACTCCACGCACTTCACGAGGATACCAAACTATTTCTCTTTAATGGGACCCTTGATTATATTCCCAACGAAGATGCACTCTATGTCATTTTAAATGAATTAATCCCGAGATTAAATCAGTACAATTTAAACTATCGAATACTTATTTGTGGGGTGCAAATTAAACCCAATTGGGAAGCCCAACTATTGGCATGTCCCCATATTATTTTCAATGGATTTGTTGAAAATATTGAATTATATTATAAAGGATGTGATTGTTTCATTTGTCCAATCACTTTAGGTACTGGGGTTAAAACCAAAATCACTGACGCACTTGCTGCTGGATTAAAAGTGATTGCATGTAAAAAAAGTTGTGATGGTTTTAATCAGGGCATTACCCCTGTGCAATTAATTTCGATTGAAGATTACAATTGGGATGAATTTGCAAAAGCGATGATCGCATTACCCAATCATACCATTCAGGAAACACCCAATGCCTTTTATAAAGCATTTAACTGGACGAATATAGTTCGAGAATCCATTTTATATTTGCCTAAATGAACCCAAACAAGCTCGAAATATCGGTTGTAATTTGTACGTATAATAGAGCACTCTATTTACCTGCAGCATTAGAGAGTTTATACAATCAATCAATCAGTAAGGAGCTTTTTGAAGTAATAGTCGTAAATAATAATTCTACCGATCATACAGAACAGGTTTGCAATGATTTTATTGCATCTCATCTAGATGCCCATTTTATTTATTTAAATGAGCCAATGCAAGGTGCTTCTTTTGCAAGAAATAAAGGGGCTGCAATAGCAAAATCGCCCCTACTGTGCTTTATGGATGATGATGCCATTGCTCATTCGAATTACCTATCATTAATTATTGATTTTTTTAAGAACCATCCTGATGCTGGTGGATTAGGCGGAAGAATTATTCCCAAATATATTCCTTCAGAGCCTCGATGGATGAGTCATTTTGTTTCCTCTTTGGTTGGCAACTTTGATTACAGCAAAGAAATTACTCTGTTTAGTCCTAATAAATATCCCCTAGAATCGAATATGATTATTAAAAGGGATGACTTTAATTTAGTAAATGGATTTAATACTGCATTACCTGGTGTCAAGGGTACATTAAGAATTGGTGGAGAAGGCAAAGAATTTTTCTTAAAACTCAAAGCCTTGGGGAAAACCATTTATTACCACCCCAATATTATTGTTGACCATGTTGTTGAAACCCAAAAGT
>JACCDH010009250.1_pt1 | contig 21408 bp, 21 predicted proteins | sample 7442481 | NCBI WGS metagenome assembly JACCDH01 (sample SAMN15323433, study PRJNA562643) | freshwater metagenome | isolation source: river surface water | place: USA:Blue River Watershed | collected 2017-08-15
ATTGCTTCCTGGACTTCTAAACGGGGTTCTGCCCTTTCTTCCTCATAAGCTCCTACCAAGGAACGCTTAATCTGCAATTGATTGGCCATTTCCTCTTGTGTCCATTCGCGCTGCTTTCTGATGTACTATAAATTCTTACCTGCGTATGACATAACTAATGATTTTAGTGCAATTTACTAATTTATTTAGTATTTCCAAATTTTTTTAGCAATTTTTTGAAAATATTTTCGTTACCACCATTTGCCATGCTCCCCTGTTTTAATTTTTGTGACAAGGTCCTTGCTTAGTAACTTGCAGTATGGCTAAATCAAGATCCGAAAAACCAGTTATTTTAATCACCAACGACGACGGTATTACCGCCCCTGGCATTCGTGCTTTGGTACAGGCCGCCCTCCCTTTTGGGAAAGTGGTCGTAGTAGCACCAGACAAACCGCAAAGTGGCATGGGACATGCCATTACCCTTGGCCACCATTTAAGACTTACCAAAGTGGACTATATGGAGGGGGTGGAAGCCTATGCATGTAGCGGCACACCGGTAGATTGTGTAAAATTAGCCGTGGATAAAGTGTTGCACAGAAAGCCCACAATATGTTTAAGCGGCATAAACCATGGTGCTAATCATTCAATTAATGTAATTTATTCTGGTACTATGTCGGCTGCATTAGAAGCTTCCATTGAAAGCATCCCTAGTATTGGATTTAGTTTATTGGATTTAAGCATTGAAGCGGATTTCACCGCTGCTGCACATTTTGCAGGTATTATTATTGAAAAAGTATTGGCCGATAAAAACATAGACAAGCATTTATGTTTAAATGTAAATATTCCAAAAGTGGACACAAAGTTGATTAAAGGAATTAAAATTTGCAAACAATCCTATGCAAAGTATGAGGAGAAATATGTAGAAAGAAAAGATCCTTATGGCAAAAAATACTATTGGCTAACAGGTGAATTTGTGAACTTTGATAAATCAAAAGATACGGATGTGTGGGCCCTCAAAAATAATTATGTAAGTGTAGTGCCTGTTCAATTTGATTTAACGAACCATATCATTAGAGAAAAACTAAACAAAAAGTGGAAATGGTAAAAGATAAATATTTTATTGGCGTATTCATAGGATTAGCACTCCCCTTTTTAGGATTTTTTTTCTTCTATAAATGGAAGTTTAGTTTTATTAGTATGCAAGAATTTCTATCCTTATTAGGAGAACAAAAATCAGTGCTCTCTGCAATGATTAGTGTTTCATTGGTACTGAACGGCGCTGCTTTAATGCTTTCATTTAATAAAGAAAAAGACAATATTGGGAAAGGTATATTTTTCACAACGATAGTTTATGCTTTGGTAGCTATTGCCTGTAAATGGTTTTTATAAATGCGCTATTATATTATAGCTGGTGAAGCCAGCGGCGATTTACACGGATCAAATTTGATCAAATCAATTAAAGCAAAGGATCCTCATGCACAGATTCAATGCTGGGGCGGTGATTTAATGCAAGCGGCAGGCGGAAAATTAGTAAAGCATTATCGGAGTTTAGCATTCATGGGATTTGTAGAAGTCCTCATGAACCTACGTACTATTTTATCCAATATTAAATTTTGTAAAAAAGATATTGAGGCATTTCAACCCGATGTGTTAATATGTATTGACTACCCAGGATTTAATTTACGTATTGCAAAATGGGCAAAAACCATTCATTTAAAAGTGGTTTACTTTATTGCGCCTCAGGTATGGGCATGGAAAGAAAACCGAGTACCTGCCATGCGCAAAAGTATTGATCGTTTATTGTGTATTCTGCCATTTGAAAAAAAATATTTTAAAGATAGATGGAATTGGGAGGTAGATTATATTGGACATCCTTTAATGCAAGTATTAGAAAGTCAACATGGTTTGCCGCATCCCCTACCTTCCATTGCAGGTGAAAAAATGATTGCTTTATTACCCGGTAGCCGACAACAAGAAATCTCAAAAAAATTACCCGAAATGCTTTCGGTTGTGGAGGCATTTCCTAACTATCATTTTGCCATTGCACAAGCACCCGGACTAGACGACGAATGGTTCGCATCATTAGTCCCTGCTCATAAAAATATACATATTGTAAAAGGCAATACCTATGCCTTATTAAATCATAGTGAAGCGGCCTTAGTCACCAGTGGAACTGCCACTTTAGAAACAGCATTATTAGGGGTACCTGAAATTGTTTGTTATAAAGGCAATCCCATTACCCTAGCCCTTGCTAAACGATTTGTAAAAATCAAGTTCATTGCCCTTGTAAATTTAATCATGGACAAGGAAGTGGTGAAAGAATTGATTCAGGAAGATTTGAATAAAAAGAATTTGGTAGCGCAATTAACCCTATTATTAGCGGACGAAAATAAAAAAGCCCAAATTAAATCTGATTATCAATTGCTACAGGAAAAATTATATACAGGGCAAAATGCCACAGAAGTGGCAGCGGATATTATACTTGCAGAACTAGCTAAATAAAATTGCATTTTAGTGGGTAAACTTGCGCACCAGTATTACAATAATTCCAATTAAAAAAACAATTAAGGAAATACGGTTCATTCCATGCATGGCTTTCATCATACCAGTCCTTTCTTGCTTAGGATCTCTTTTTACGATATATAAATACTCTCCTATTTGTCTTAAAAAGCCCATAATTATCTTTTTGTAAAAATAATGCTTAAATTGTAATTCAAGTAGCATTTACATTACAATAAATATAATAATATGTTCTTTAAACTTTTTGGCATTGCCCTTCCCGTATTTTTTGCCATTGATATGCTTTGGCTTGGATTGATTGCTAAGGATTTTTATGCAAAGCAAATTGGCGGTATCATGAAACCAGATATTAATTGGACCGCTGCAATCATATTTTACCTCATTTTTATTGCAGGACTAGTTGTATTTGTCATTACCCCGGCCGTACTTAAAAATTCATGGTCACATGCTGTTTTAATGGGGGCATTTTTTGGATTTGTTTGTTATGCCACTTATGACTTAACCAATTTAGCCGTGGCAAAAGACTGGCCTGTATTGGTTACCATTATTGACTTAATTTGGGGTGCAGTATTAGCAGCCAGCGTTTCCGTGATCACCTTTTTAATTGCTACTAAAGTATTTAAATGAACTATTATTTAATACTTGCAATTACCTTACTTGTGTTTGTGCACTTATGGTTTGTTATTTCATTGATCACAAAAAGAAATGATGTAGCAGATATCGCCTGGGGCTTGGGATTTATCGTTTTAACCTGGACCTCCTTTTTTATCGGAGGACAAGCTGGAACTAGAAGTGTGATTACAGCAATACTCATTAGTGTATGGGGCATACGCTTGGCATGGCATATACATACAAGAAATAAAGGGAAAGAGGAGGATTATCGTTATTTAGCCTGGCGCCAACAATGGGGCAAATGGTTTTTGCTTCGCTCCTATTTACAAGTGTTTATTTTACAAGGTGCCTTTTTATACATCATTAGCTTACCTATTTTATTGATTCATAAAAGTGAAACCGCACCACTCATTTGGTTAGATATTGTAGGAATTGCCATTTGGATGTTTGGATTTTATTTTGAAGCGGTGGGTGATGCCCAATTAGTTCGATTTAAAAAGAATCCCAATAACAAAGGCAAATTAATGCAGGATGGACTTTGGGCCTATACCCGTCATCCTAATTATTTTGGTGAAGTGGTGCAATGGTGGGGTATTGGCATCATTGCATTGTCAGTACAAGGAGGATGGATGGGCGTGATTGGCCCCATCACCATTACTTATTTAATTGTAAAAGTATCCGGCATTCCCATGCTTGAAAACAAAATGCAATTACATCCTGACTTTGCAAATTATACACAAAAAGCAAATGCTTTTTTCCCTAGGATCGTTTTTACAAAGAAAAATAAGTAGGTTTAGGTATTCTCTATTTATGGAGATACTACATTTATAACATCAACCCCCAACAATGAAATCAACAATTTTCAATTGCTGTATTACCCTTTTACTAAGTGTAATTTCACTAACCAGTGCTGCACAAACTGCTATTCCAAAAGGAAAAGCAACCTTAATTGAATTCACAAATACAAGTGCAAAGTTTAAAGTACCTGAAGGAAAAACATGGTATATATATAATGTTTTTTGTGAAAGTTTAAAAGACGATGGCCTACAAGAAAAAACACCAAAAATTGCATTAAAAAGTATTAATAATTATAATTATAAATTTGGACCATTTCTATATAATTATAATTCAACCTTTGTTGTGAATTATCCTTTAGTATTTCCTGAAAAAACATCTTTTGAATTTGAAGTATTGAACATTTCTAATGCAAAAGGCGTAATGACTTATGTAGAAGTTGACAATTAATAAGATTTCCAATTTTATAATGCCAACCAACTTTTCAAATGTGTTGTAATTTTTACAGACTCAATAATAAATCCATCGTGTCCGTATAAAGAATCAATGGCCACTAAGGTTGCATTAGGCATATGTTGTTCCATAAAACGTTGCTCGTCTAATGGACATAAAATATCACTATTAATTCCAATGATAAAGGTGGGGATTTTAATATTTGCTAAAGTAGCTATTAGGTCCCCTCCTCTTTTTCTTGCTAAGTGGTGGCTATCCATGGACTTTGTCAATAACCAGTAACTATAGGCATTGAAACGCTTTACCAATTTATCGCCTTGGTATTCGATATAAGAAGATGCTTTGAAATAATCAATCTTCTCTGGATCCTCGTCGGTTTGCTTCTCTTGGAAAATCGCATAATTCCTGTAGGTTAACATACCAATGGCACGTGCCGCTTTTAAGCCTTTAGCACCTGCATTCGGCGTTGCTTCCTTCCAAGTACAATCAGCTTCAATGGCCAATCGTTGTGCAGTATGTACTGCTACGCCCCAAGCACTTTCGGAAGGTGAGGTTGCAATTAAAAACATTTTCTTTATCACTGTTGGTTCATAAATGGCCCACTCTAATGCTTGATAGCCACCCATGCTTCCACCTAGTAATAAATCAATAGTATCAATTTCTAAATGTTGTCTTAATAAAATATGCGCTTGCACCATATCACGAATGGTCACCGTAGGAAAATTGTTTAAACTAATTTCCGTTCCTAAATCTTCCACACTTAAAGGCCCCGTAGAACCATAACAAGAACCAATTATATTAGCACAAACTATAAAATAATCATTGGGGTTAATCAAGTACCCTTCCCCAATTAAACCCTTCCACCAATCAGCTGCATCACTATTGGCGGTTAATGCATGACAAACCCAGGCTACTTTCTTACCTGGCGTATAGGTACCATAAGTATGATAAGCAATTTTAAGCTTTGGCAAACTCACCCCACATTCCAAGGTAAAAGGCTGATTATATTGATATATTGTTGGACCCATTTTTTTAAATGCTAATTGCGAACCAAGTATCTATTTGAATTACCTTTGCAAAGGTACAAATTATTATACTTCTTATATACTAACAAGCATTCACCTATGGCAAGGATTCATTTAAAGCAAATAGACCAAGACTATCAGTTTATCACCACCGATGAAGCAGGACAAACCATGACTATGGATATTCCAGTGGATCAAGGAGGACATGGCAATGGCGTAAGACCCATGCAAGCTTTATTAAGTGCATTGGGTGGATGTAGTGGTGTAGATATTGTGATGATTTTAAAAAAACAAAAACAGACTATTGAAGTTTTTGAAATGGATATTGATGGAGAAAGAGAAGCTGGTAAAGAACCCTCATTATGGCAAACCGTTAATATTGTTTTTAAATTGAAAGGTACCATGAGTAAAGAGCAAGCCGAAAAAGCATGTGCCCTTTCCATTGATAAATATTGTTCAGTAGCTGCCACTTTAAGAGCAGCGGGTGCAAGTATTACTTGGAGTGTTGAAATTTTATAACCCCCACTTTAAGTAAAACATCATTAAGCAAGTTTCCATTTTAATCATAGCAGCATGAAGCATAATCAATCTAAATTAATAAGAACAAGGGTTCCACAAACATCGGAGCATGAGCATGCTTCCCCATTGTTCCTTACCAGTAGTTTTACTTTTGATAATGCCGAGGATATGCGTGCTGCTTTTGCCGATGAAACGGATGCAAATATTTATAGTCGTTTCTCTAATCCTTCGGTGCAAGAATTTGTAGATCGTTTATGTGTTTTGGAAAATGCGGAAGATGGATTTGCCACCGCAAGTGGCATGAGTGCAGTGTTTGGATCTTTTATGGCTTTATTAAAAAAAGGCGATCATTTATTATCATGTAATTCTATTTTTGGAAGTACGCATACGGTAATTTCAAAATACATGCCTAAATACGGAATTGATTATAGTTATGTTGGTGCTAATGCAACAGCTGCGGAATGGGAAGCTGCGATTACACCACAGACCAAGATGATTTATTTAGAAACGCCAACCAATCCTGGCTTGGAAGTGATTGATATTAGCATGGTTAGTGCGATTGCGAAAAAGCATAATATTATTTTAAACGTTGATAATTGTTTTGCTACACCTATAGGGCAAACACCTATTGATTTAGGCGCCGACTTAGTAGTACACTCTGCTACCAAGTGGATGGATGGTCAAGGTCGTGTATTAGGTGGTGCCGTGGTAGGTAAAAAAGAGTTGATTCATGACATTTATTTATTTTGTCGTAGCACAGGACCATCACTTTCTCCATTTAATGCATGGGTATTAAGTAAGAGTTTAGAAACCTTGGAAGTGAGAATGGAACGTCATTGCAGCAATGCATTATACATTGCCGAAAAATTACAAGGGCATGCAAAAATTAATTTTGTAAAATATCCATTCTTAAACTCACATCCGCATTATGAAATTGCTAAAAAGCAAATGAAAAATGGAGGGGGGATTGTTTGTTTTGAATTAAAAGGGGGTATTGAATCTGGCATCAAATTTTTAAATAGCTTAAGTATGCTTTCATTAACTGCTAATTTAGGCGACACGAGAAGCATTGCCTCCCACCCTGCTAGCACTACGCATGCAAAATTAGCGGAAGCAGAGCGTCAAGCAGTAAGCATTACCCCAGGCCTAATTCGTATATCGGTGGGATTGGAGCATAAGGAAGATATTTTAGCTGATATTTTACAAGCATTAGCGGCTTGTTAAGTCCTCCCAAAAGACAAATACAATAAAAAATGGACCGGCCCTATTACATGAAAATGTGGTAGGGCTTTTTATAGTGTCTTAAAAACACATTGAGTAGATAAAAATGCGCTTTAATAGGATCCATTTTTAAGATTTATTAGTATATTGAATTCGCTAAAACTTAAAACCAAAAATTATGAAATTAAAAACAGGAATACTGTTATCAGTAATGATGTTCCTCCAATATTATATCTGGGGAGCTTGGTATGTGACAATGGGACCTTATATGGACCTTGCATTTGCCGGACAAAACGTTGACGTTGCCAAAGGAGCTGCTTATAGTGCAGGTGCTATTGCTACCATTATCTCTCCTTTTTTTGTAGGCATGATTGCTGACCGCTATTTTGCAGCTCAAAAAATTATGGGCGTATTGCATATTATTGGTGCCTCCCTGTTGGTATATGCAACTCAAATGACACATACTTCTGGGTTCTATTGGGTAATTTTAGTTTACTCTTTATTATATATGCCTACTATTGCTTTAAGCAATAGTGTTGCTTTTGCACAAATGACTGATCCAGGAAAACAATTCCCTTGGATTCGTGTATTTGGAACATTAGGTTGGATTGTAGCAGGATTAGTGATTACACAATTAAAAATTACAGACAACCCGATGACTTTTCATATTGCGGCTGGTGCTTCAGCTTTGTTAGGGTTGTTTAGCTTTATATTACCCAATACGCCACCAAAAAGTAGTTCATCCTCTAGTTCTATCGGTTCAATTTTTGGAAAAGATGCCTTTGTATTATTTAAAAGCAACGCTTATAAATTATTTTTCTTTGCTGCAATCTTAATTTGTATTCCATTGTCTTTTTACTATGGATTTGCGGGTTCATATTTAAAAGAATTTTTTGGTGAAGGAACTACAGGAAAAATGGCAATGGGCCAAATGTCCGAAGCTTTATTCATATTAGCTATCCCCTTTTTATTTAATAAAATTGGAGTGAAAAACATGCTTATCCTTGGAATGGGCGCATGGGTTTTACGTTATATCTGTTTTGCCTATGGCGGCGAAACAGCACAATGGATGTTATATGCAGGAATAATTTTACACGGTATATGTTATGACTTTTTCTTTGTTACAGGTTATATGTACACGGAGAAAAAAGCGGGTGAATCAATCAAAAATGCTGCTCAAGGATTATTTACTTTCGCCACTTATGGTGTGGGCATGTTTATAGGTACTTGGTATAGTGGCTTCGTTGTTGACCAACATAAAGTGGGAACAGGTCACAACTGGCAAACTATTTGGATATACCCTGCTGCAATTGCTGCAGCGGTGTTAGTTGCATTTATATTTACATTTAAAGAGAAAAAAGAAATAGAAGCTATCTAAACAATTATTTCAAAAAGCCTATCTCTATGGGATAGGCTTTTTTATTCAGTAGATTTAATCATCCATCAAAAAAAAAGAATAAGATGCGTATTGCAATGTTAGGAGCAGGTTTCATTGGTCGTTTTTATGCCGATGCACTGCAAGGATACAGAAGTAAGGATAAAGTGGTAAGTATTTATGCCCGTCGAGAAGAGTCGGCCATAAAATTTGCTTCCGATTACCATTGTGCGCATTGGACTACTGATATGGAAGCTGCGATCGCCCACCCCGATGTGGATGTTGTTTGTATTGCACTCCCTAATAATATGCATGAAATTGCCGTAATGCTTTGCTGCAAACATAAAAAAGCAGTAATGACCACCAAGCCTTTAGGTAGAAATAGCGAGGAAGCCAAAAGAATGCTTATTGCTGTGGAAGAAGCGGGTATTTTTAATGGTTACTTAGAGGACTTGGTTTACACCCCTAAATTTATTAAAGCCAACCAAAGCGTTAAAGAAGGTGCTGTAGGACGTATTTTATGGGCCAAGTCCCGTGAAACCCACCCTGGGCCACATAGTGACTGGTTTTGGGACATTGAGCAAGCGGGCGGTGGTTGTATTTTAGACCTTGGTTGCCATTGCGTGGAAATTTCAAGAAGTTATATTGGAAAAGATATTAAGCCCGTGGAAGTCATGTGCTGGGCAGATACACAAGTAAAGCCCATAGATGCTGAAGACCATGCCATTGGATTAGTAAAATATGAAAATGGGGCTATAGGACAGTTTGAAGTAAGTTGGACTTTTAGAGGTGGATTGGATTTAAGAGACGAAGTAATGGGTACAGAAGGAACTATTTGGATCAATAGTTTTTTACGGACTGGATTTGAAATGTTTACTACTGGAAAAGGCGGTGACTATATTGCCGAAAAAGCCGAGAGTGATCGTGGCTGGTTGTTTCCTGTAGGTGATGAATTAAATGAATTAGGTTATAATCATATGTTCATGGATATGTTTAATTCCATGGAAAAAGGGGTTGACCCTAAAGAAACTTTTTACGATGGCTATGTGGTGAATTGTATTTTAGACGCTGCCTACAAGTCGGCTAAAACTAAATTATGGGAACCCGTAAAATTAGATATATGGAGAGGGCAAGTAGGATTAACCAAGGAAAGTCATTTAGTAGAATATGACGCGGAACATTATTTAGTAAAAGAAGAAATGACCCATTATGGTGCAAAGAAATTAATTCTTAAGCATAAAATATCTGGCAAAATCACCGAACAAATTATCAACTAAGGGTTTTCTGCTATGTCAAAAAAACAATCCATACCTGCAAAGATTAAAACTGATTTAGAAAAAGGAGATAAAATTTATCAACCAGGAATTTCTGTGGACTGCACTATTTTTGGCTTTCATGAAAACGTTTTAAAAGTACTTTTATTAAAAATAAAACATTCCAATAAATGGGCATTACCAGGAGGATTTATTTATAAAGACGAAACCATTGAAAACGCAGCCTATCGAGTATTGCAGGAGCGTACAGGGGTTGAAAATATTTTCCTCCAACAATTCAATGCATTTAGTGATCCCAACAGATCCGATATTACTATTCACCAAAATAGATACTTAGAATATGGCATTAAAATACCTAAGGACAATTGGTTGTTACAACGCTTTATTACCATTGGGTTTTATGCTTTAATTGATTTTACCGAGGTGGATTTAGGTGATGCTATTTTAAACGAAGGTGCTGAATGGGTTGATATTAATAAGTTAAGCAACTTAATGATGGACCACGAAACCATCGTATTAAAAGCATTGGAGTCCTTAAGAACACAACTCGCCTATTTACCCATTGGCAGGAATTTATTACCGAAGAAATTTACCATGCCTGAATTACAAAAATTATATGAAACAATTTTAGGCCAGCAATTAGATCGTCGTAATTTTCAACGTAAAATGATTGGATTTGGCATATTGAATAAACTTACAGAAACCAGAAAAGGTGGTGCGCACAAAGCCCCCTTCCTATATACTTTCAATGATAAGAAATATCAAAAGGCATTGAAAGAAGGGTTGTATGGAAGTTGGTAAAGACCCTCGCCCTTATTTACTCCAATTTACTTTTGCTTTTTTTACTTCTTTGGAATTGGTGCCTACCATAATTTCAAAATCACCTGATTCCCAATCAAATTTCAAGTCCCCGTTATAGAACTTTAATAGTTCGGGGGTAATTTCAAAGCTCACTTTTTTACTTTCACCAGGGGCTAATTCAATTTTATTAAACCCTTTTAATTCTTGTACTGGTCTTGTAATAGTGCCCACTAAATCCCTGATATATAATTGCACCACTTCTTTCCCTGCAATACGACCACTATTGGTAACAGTAACCATTGCGGTTAATTTTTGATTGCCTTTTAATTGAGTAGCAGATAAAGTCAAGTCGCTATAATCAAATTGGGTATAGCTTAATCCATACCCAAATGGATACAATGGCTCATTGCTTACATCAATATAATTAGACTGAAATTTGGAAAACCATTTTCCATTTAAAGGACGACCAGTATTTTTATGATTATAATACAAAGGAATTTGTCCTACATTCTGAGGGAAACTCATACTTAATTTACCAGAAGGATTTACCTTACCTAATAAAGCATCGGCAATAGCATCTCCTGCTTCTGATCCTGCAAACCATACATCTAAAATAGCTGGCACATTTTCGTTTTCCCAATTCAAAGTTAATGGACGCCCATTAAACAAAACCAACACCACTGGTTTGCCTGTTGCTACTAAAGCCTTCAACAATCTTTTTTGCGCTTCTGGTATATCAATATTTGATTTTGAAGCACTCTCTCCACTACTTTCCGCACCTTCTCCTAAAGCAGCCACAATAACATCGGCATTGGCAGTTATTGCCAAGGCTTCCTTTATCATCTCTCCTGCTGATCGATTATCTCTTGTAATATCTTTACCAAACATGGTTTGGCGATTTTGCAACTCAGCATCATCCTCTAAATTAGCGCCCATGGCATAAAGGACTTTTCCATTCGCTCCTACTGCATCGGTCAATCCTTTTAATAAGCTAACCGACTTTGCATTATCTACACCCACACTCCAAGTACCCGACATATTTTCTTTAGCATCCGCTAAAGGACCCACCAAAGCAATTGTTTTGCCTACAGCAATGGGCAATACATTTTTATTTTTCAATAAAACAAAACTTTGCGATGCTATATTTCTAGCTTCTGATCGGTTTGCAGCAGTAAACACCTCGGTAGCTGATCGCTGTTCATTACAATATCGATAGGGATCATCAAATAATCCTAGTTGATACTTTGCTATCAAAATACGTTCGCATGCTTTATTGATTTGCGCTAAGGTAACTTTACCCTCTTGTAAAGATTTTTTCATGGTATTTAAAAAACCTTCTCCCACCATATCCATATCTACTCCTGCATTCATGGACATTGCATTCACTGTTTGTTCATCCCCCATTCCATGGTTCATCATTTCGGGAATACCTGTATAATCAGAAACAACAAATCCATTGAATTTCCATTGCTTTCTCAATACATCATCTACCAACCATTTATTGCCTGAAGCAGGTACTCCATCAATCTCATTAAAGGAAACCATCACCGATCCAACACCAGCTTCTACTGCTGCTTTATAAGGAGGAAAATATTCATTGTACATTCTTACACGGCTCATATCTGTCGTGTTATAATCTCTTCCTCCTTCGGCCGCTCCATACAATGCATAATGTTTAACGCAGGACATGATGGTATTGGGTGCCGATAAATCCTCCCCCTGGTATCCCTTTACCATTGCTTTTGCAATGGCTGAACTCAAATATGGATCTTCCCCATTCCCTTCTGACACCCTGCCCCAACGGGGATCCCTTGTTAAATCAACCATGGGTGAAAAAGTCCATTGTATTCCATCTGCACTGGCTTCCATTGCAGCAATTCGGGCGGAACGTTCTATTATATCCATATCCCAGGTAGCAGACATCCCCAATGGGATGGGGAAAATGGTTTTATAGCCATGTATGATATCCATCCCAAATAGTAAAGGAATATGAAGCCTTGATTGATTCACAGCATACTGTTGCAATTCTTTAATTTTAACAACAGAACGAATATTAAAAACACCTCCCACTTTTCCTGCTTTCACTTTATCCGCAATATCCGTACTACTAACTGCTCCCGTTACAAAATCACTAGAGGCAGGTAAATTAAGTTGACCCAGTTTTTCTTCCAAGGTCATTTTTGCCATAAGGTTTTTTACAAATTGATGCATTGTAGCATCCTTATTGGTTTGTGCAAAAACAACTGTATTCAACACCACTGCTGTTAATAATAAAAGATATTTTTTCATAGTTGTATTTTATATACTTACCACACAATCGTTGAAACGGATTGTGCGGGCATTTCAAATTTTATATTGTTGTTGCCTTCTAACAGGTTTATGCGAACTGCCTTTCCTGTATTGAGCACCAAACTTGCTTTTTTACCATTGGGTAGTATAAACCCAACCGTTTTTATGGTTGCGAAATTACTGATTGATTCAACTCTTTGTGCACCAACAGGAATATATTTTGAAGCCTGACCAATAATATAATAACTCACGTTTCTGCTTATTCTATCCCCCTGAATTGTAAATGCACCCTTGCATTCGGTACAACCGCCAAGGGTATGAGGTTCATATTTTTCATTGGCTGCCAAATTCCATTCAATGACTGCTGTAGCCCAATTATTGATCGTACCTATCACAATATGCTCCATATGCCATAAAAAATCTCCACCAAAATCTCCTTTAGCCCCTGTCCATTGTTCTGTAAAAAAAATTTTTTTATCAGGGTGTGCATCATGCACTTCCGATAAAGCCGACTCATTGCCAAGATACAAATGAAACGCAGTTCCCGCTGCATAGGTTTTTGCCTTTGCATCATTCAAAATAGAAATGGGGTAATTGGGGTGGTCTGCATTATGATCATACAATAAAATTTCTGTTGTTATATTGGCAGCTTTCAATTGTGGTCCTAAATAATTCACTAAAAAATCTTTTTGTTCCTTCGCATCCATCAATAAACTTGGATTATTGCCCCCGTGTTCAGGTTCGTTTTGCATGGTGATTGCATCAATTTTAATTCCCTGCTTTTTCATTGCTTGTATATACTTTACAAAGTAAAGTGCATAGCTAGCATAATATTGTTTTAATAAACGTCCTCCCTTACTCGCCTTATTCGTTTTCATCCAAATGGGGGGTGACCATGGAGTAGCCATGATTTTTAATTTAGGCTGAATGGCCAATGCTTTTTTCAAAATGGGAATTAAATGCAAAGTATCTTCTGATAGTGAAAAATGAGTAAGCAGAGAATCGGTCTCTCCTGTTGCTAAGTCATTATAACTAAAAACATGGGCGTCTAAGTCTGAAGCACCAATACTAATTCGAATATAACGCACACCCAAAGAAGCCTCATTTTCTCCAAATATTTCCTGTAAGATGGCATCCTTTTTATTTTCAGGTAATTGATTCATTAGGCTAGCCGAACCCCCTGTAAGCGCGTAGCCAAAACCTTCCATTTGCTGAAACCGATTTGAGGTATTTACGGTAATAGTGGCGGCATTGTCATCCACTATTAAGTCCTTTGATAGACTTATTTTAGTTTCCTTAAAATAAGCAGTACCATTGGCCATGGTAGTATATTGAACTGCCTGCGCATTTATTGAATAGTTTGTTATACTTAAAAAAAACAAGGTGAAAGCAAAGTTTAACACAGGTATCAATTTCATGTATCGCTTCGTTTATATAAATAACTTATTGATGCTTTATAAGTGGGATTAAGCAAGTAAACTTACACCATAAATTAGTGATTCATAAACATAAAAAATTATTTGTGTATGTTTTTATATATTATTTGAATAAATGGTTAAAAAGTTTATTATCTTATACCTAAATACGATCAATAGCCGCTTATACAATGAGAACTTCAATCAACAAATGGACTATTTATAGTTTAGGAGACCATGCGATTGTTTTTGCACTGGCTCCAGCAATTGATCCACATATTTTACAACAAATTACTGCACTTCATCAGTATATTGAAGATAAAAAAATAAAAGGGGTATTGGATTTAATCCCCTCTTACAATAGCCTTACACTTGTTTTTGATATTTGTACTTTCTTAGAAAATATAAACCAGGCTAATGAGGATCTTACACATTTTGGGGAAGCATTGATTATTTCATTTGAAAAAGAAAAAAAAGAAGTGCAACAATTGACAAACGAAATAATTAAAGTTCCCGTTTGTTATGACCCCATTTTTGCTTTGGACCTTTACGCCTTGAGCAGAGAAAAGTATCTTTCAATGGAAGCAATCATTGAAATTCATTGCGCATCCATTTATCAAGTGTACAGTATTGGATTTTTACCTGGCTTTACCTATATGGGTACCGTCGATCCACAAATTCAAATGCCCCGGCATCCTAAGCCCAGAAATATTGTACCAGCAGGCAGCGTAGGTATTGCTGGTCCACAAACAGGTATCTATCCTGCTGAAAGCCCAGGTGGGTGGCAAATTATGGGAAGAACTCCTTGGGTTGTATTTGATGCAAGGCCCACTCAATTAAGCAAATTTAAAGTAGGTAATCGGATTCAGTTTTATCCAATTACAAAACAAGAATTTGATAACATGAACGAATACAATTAATTGCCATGTCCGTTAGAATAATTAAAAAAGGAATAGCAGACTCCCTTCAGGATCATGGAAGATATGGCTACCAACATTTGGGTATCCAACCCAATGGTTGCATGGACTACTTATCGGCTTGGCTGGGCAATGCAATATTGCAAAATGAAATTTATCATCCAGTTATTGAATTGCATTTTCCCAGTGCTCAAATTCAATTCACTTCAAAGCACACTATTTGCATTACGGGCGCCAATTTTGTTCCAGTGCTTAACGAAAAAAGCATCGCGCTGCATACCCCCATACAAGTGAATGAAATGGATACCCTTACCATGTTGCAGCCTATTGAAGGCAGGACCTGTTATATTGCCATTAAAGGCAATTTTGAAAACCCCCTTTGGCTGAATAGTCATTCTTATCATGGTAATCGTTTTGAAAAAGATGATGTCATTTTAATTACGGATGAATCTCCCTTATTCAATTCAAGTACACAAATCAATCCAATGCTTATTGATAAAGTACATGATTTTTTATTTAACCATCAGGATCCCATCCGAATATTACCAGGTCCAGCATGGCAGGATTTAACAGCCGATGCAATACAAAAGCTATTGAATACCCCATTTACCATAAGCGCACAAGCCAATAGAATGGGCTTTCAATTGTCTGGTGCTACCCTATCGCTAACAACCCCCAATAACTATTTATCCAGTGCCGTAACCAGGGGGACCATTCAATTATTACCCAATGGCGAAATGATTGTTTTAATGGCCGATCATCAAACCATTGGTGGCTATGCGAATCTGGCTCAAATAATTTTGGTAGATTTACCAAGGTTTGCGCAATTAAAAACAGCACATTTGTTTAAATTTAGTTTGACAAAACCAGCAACAGCTCAAAATTTGTACCAAGAAATGTATGCACAATTTAAGCATTGATATTAACTGCGATATGGGAGAAGGCATGGGCAATGAAGCCTACATTATGCCCTTTATAAGTAGTGCCAACATAGCATGTGGAGGTCATACAGGAAATGCAGATTCAATAAAAAGAACTATTGAAATTGCACAACGTTACCATGTTGCAATAGGTCCTCACCCTAGTTACAATGACAAAGAAAATTTTGGACGCATTTCACAATTTATTTCCGTACTAGATTTAGCAGAATTAATTGCAGAGCAATATTATCAATTTGAAAAAATTGCCATTCCTATGGGAGCGCCCATTCATCATATAAAATTACATGGCGCTTTGTACAACGACTGCGCCAAGGATCCGCTACTTAGCAAAACCTTTATACAAACCATACAAGCGATTGACCCCACGCTAATCATTTATGGGCTAAGTGGGAGTGCTACTATTCAAGAAGCCGTCATGGCGGGGCAACCATTTGCTAGGGAAGCATTTGCAGATAGAACCTATCAAAATAATGGGCAACTTACCCCCCGACATTTGGATCATTGCATGCTTGATTCATTAGACCAAGTTATTGAACAAGTAAAAACAATGATTCACCAAAATAAAGTCAATAGCCTACAAGGGGAATTGATTGATTTAAAAGTGGATACCATTTGCATACATGGCGACGGCCCCAATGCAATAGAATTTGCCGAAGGAATTTTTGACGCTTTAAAGCAAGAAAACATTGAAATTAAAAAATACTAGTTCCCCTAAATTTTCCTCCTTTACTGGACTAAGCTTAGGCGCCGCATTTTTAATGGCCAACTCATCGATTGGTCCAGGTTTTTTAACACAAACCTCTTTCTTTACCGAACAACTGGCTACCAGCTTTGGATTCGTTATTATCATATCCATCCTATTGGATTTAGGCGCCCAAATTAATATATGGCGATGTATTACATTAAGTGGTATGCGTGCACAAGAAATTGCCAACGCCCTGCTACCTGGCCTTGGTCATTTACTTTCATTTTTAGTGGTGCTAGGTGGCCTTGCCTTTAATATAGGCAATATTGCGGGCTGTGGATTGGCTTTAAATATTTTAACGGGTATTTCCTTTGCTCAAGGCGCCATATTAAGTGGCATGGTCGCAATTCTTATTTTTTGGGTGCAAGAAATTGGAAAAATGTTGGATAGTATCACTAAATATTTAGGGATAATTAAAATAGGATTAACCTTAGTGATTGTTTATGCAGCAAATCCTCCCATCTTAGATGCAGTTCACCATAGTTTTGTTCCCGAAAAAGTATCCTTATTAGCTATTGTAACCATTGTAGGTGGGACGGTTGGTGGCTATATTACTTTTTCAGGTGCGCATCGATTAATTGATGCAGGTATTACTGGTCCATCACAAATGAGTTTTGTCACTAAAAGTGCAAGAACAGGAATTCTGCTATCTTCCTTAATGCGTTTTATTTTATTTTTAGCCGCAGTGGGTATTGTCACAAAAGGAATTCCATTAAATAAAGACAATCCTGCCGCTACTATTTTTGAGTCAGCCGGAGGCAGATGGGGTTTATTCTTATTTGGTATAGTATTATGGAGTGCCGCTATCTCATCGGTTATTGGGGCTTCTTACACATCTTTTAGTTTCATAAAACACATTCAACATAAAATAATTAAACAGGAAAGATGGATCATTAGTGGATTCATTGTTTTTACCACTCTTTTTTTTGTGGTACTCGGCAAACCAAAAGAGTTGTTGTTAATGGCTGGATTGGTGAATGGATTGATACTTCCCTTTGCATTAGCCATTATGCTTATAGCAAGCAGAAAATTACCCGTTTTAACCAAATATAAATACCCAATTTGGATTCAAATAAGTGGTTGGTTGGTTGTTGTATTAATGGGCACCATGAGTATTTTTGCAATCATAGAGAAAGTCACTGCAAAATAAAATTACTTGTTATCATTCGCTGACTCTAGCATATCCATTTTATTCTCCTTTGGTTTGAACCCAAAATTATACCTGAATGTCAATCCCCATCTTCTGGTATCACTTTCTCTATACCCTACTGCATTTTGCGTTCCCTGACGTAAAATGAATTTGTTATTATTGGTAAACAAAAAGTCATTACAACTGGCTGTTACAATCAATTTTTTCTTTAAGAATTGTCTGTTAATGGAGGTACTAAATGAACCAAAATCCGACAATTCATAAAATTGCTGCTGTCCACTTATACGCCAAAATCCATTTAAAGTAATGGTGGAGAGGCCATCTAGTTTAAAGGATTGGAAAGTAAATAAAGCCCAGGTACCTCTATTAAAAGAAATTGGTTTGCCTTCATAGTAACCAATATATTCATTACGATTATATTGTGCTCCCAATACCGCAAAAAACTTTTTTCCTGGTGGAATTACACCAATCAATCGAAAATAGGTTTCTCTACTTTTTCCCAAATTATCGTAGGTTCGATAACTTACTTGTGAATTGGTAGGTGATTGATAAACCACATTGGTAAAAATGTCCTTGGTCTCATTTACCCCATAAGCAAAGATAGGCTTGTCGTCCACACTAATATTGGCTTCGTAATTTGTTGTAAACTGAGGCCTTAAATTAGGATTACCCACTTCGTATAAAAATGGGTCAATGTATCTAGCAAAAGGGTTTAAAAAATCATAGGAAGGACGACTAATTGTTTTTCGATATACCAAAAAGCCCCTCATCTCATAGCTCATGATATTAAATAGTTTCCTGCTTAAGTATATATAAGGAAAAGCATCTGTTCGATTCACTGAAAAAGTAGTGTCCTTTGGAATAAGTTGACGCCCTTGCATAATGGTCTGCTCAAACCTGGTTCCTATTTTTAAAACAACAGGTCCCCATGTTTTTGAAGTTTGTATATATGCCGCATTAATTTGCTCGGTATATTTAAAACTATTGGATCTAAAAATATCATTACTGGTTACATTCAAATAGGTTCTTGTGTAATTGGAACGATTTGCAAAATGTAAAGTAGATGTTTTAAGTCCAAGCTCGGTATTTAACCCCCACCACTTTTTTCTAAAATCAGTTTGATAGGTAAAAAAACTTCTTTCATTACCAAATTGCCCATCCCCTCTTCCTGTATTGGTATTACTTACAAAGGTATTGATATATACTTGAGTAGTATTACTTTCTGAAAAGTTAAAAGATAAATCATTGGTCCACTCTCCACCAGTAGAATCCACTTTTAATTTAGCCCTAAAGGATTGATTGATAAACTTACTTTCATTGTTATTTTGAACAAAGGTTTGTAAATCACTCAAATTTTGATTGATCGAAAGCACTTTAACAGTGGAAGCATTAAGGGTACTATTTTCAGATTTGCTCTGACTTAAACGACCATCATAATTTAGCTCCCATTTTTCACCAATATTTTTTCCAATCCCATAGCCAACGTAAACAGCATTACTTGGGGTTGTTGAATTAGCCGTTTGTTTAATTAAAGTGTCAATGGTAACTATTCGGTCAGAATTGGTAATTGAATAGTTATTATTATTGCTATACTGCGCATTGACATAAGTGGTGTATTTGTCATTGTTATTCGCAAGGTTAAAACCAATAAACTGATTACCATATACTCCTTGAGCAAAACCTGAATTCACGGATCCATTCATGCCTATCTTAATCCCTTTCATTAAAACGATATTAACAACACCGCCTCCGCCCGAAGCATCGTATTTTGCAGAAGGCGTTCGTATTAATTCAATTTTTTGAATAGCATTAGGAGGCAAGCTTTTTAACAAAACGGCAATATCTGAATTACTCATTCTTAAATCTCTACCATTTATTTGTATAGCCGCAGGGGATAATCCATTTAAATACACATTGCCATCCTGGTCAATAAAAACACCAGGTGTTTTTTCGATGGTTTCATAAGCATTGGTACTGCTTGCAGCAAGTGGCTCAGGATCCACCACCGACTTATCATCCTCCTGACGAATTAATGGTTTTGAGGACTTCACTACCACTTCATTGAGCATGGCCGTAGTTTCCTTAAGCACCAATGTTTGATTTAAGATTTGGCTAAAATTCAATACTGTATCTGTAATTTGATATCCAACCCAACTGGTCCTGAAATAATAGTATTTGGTACTGTCTAATGTAAGATTGATAAAGCCCAAGGAATCGGTAATGGTCTTTAATGCTTTTTGGGTGCTAAATGCCTCTTTATTCTTTCCTTTTTCATAATAAAGCACCATCGCCCCATTAAAGGGCCTGCCCCCTTTGTCCATTACTTTGATGGTCACTGCTTTTGTTTGTGCAAATGCTTGATTTACAATAAACAATCCAATGAATAAAAGTAAAAAAGTATAAAATTTCCTCATAGTGTATCCCCAATGCTTCATTAGGGTGGCAAAAGTAAGTATTAATAAAAATATACACTTATAAAGTTGACAAAAGGAAAAACCAACCCTAGGGTTGGTTATAAGTGGAGAATAGCGGGTTCGAACCGCTGACCTCTTGCATGCCATGCAAGCGCTCTACCAACTGAGCTAATTCCCCTGGGTTGGCAAATGTAGGAAAATTATGGTTGACGATGCAGTTTAAAACATCAAACTTGTAGCTAAGTATCGTTCCTTCAATAGCCAAGCAAGCACCAAGCATTCCATAGGAGATATTGAAATCAAACCCTTTTTCTGTAAAATCAATCTGCATATCATTGAACTTTAATTTAGGGGCTGTTTTTCTATTACCTATACATTCTCTGTAACTCTTTCTTTAACTAATGCAGCATATTCTAAAACTTATTATTTGATTACTGTTGGCTAATAAATTAGCTTTATTTAAATTAAATAAATACAAAAGAGTTTTAATCTTTAACGCATCGAACAGAAAAACCAGTTTTCTTACCACCAGGTTGAATATCAACACCTGTGTCGTTCCAATTCATTGTTATTAACCAAGCATTTTGTTCGTCTTTTTCGGAATAACTCCACCAATAACCGTCTAACTTAACTCCATACGAGCTACCAAATGGGCTACAATAACCACCAGGAAGAGCTGAAAACCCACTTTTGTTAGTGCCATCATCCCTACCATCCCAACCTGAAGTTTTCATGTATGTTCCAGCAAAAAGCTGGCCTTTAAAAATAGCAATGAAGTTTTCCCATTCATTAATTGATGGAATATGCCCTATGCCTTTTCCTAGCAATGCAATGAATGCTGTTAAAGTGGGTGTGCACACCAAATATACTTTTCCAAAAAAACCAGAGCGTTCTCTTGTGAGCGGATTCAATCGTGTATTGGACGGACGCAATGTAGGACAAACCAATGCAGTGTATGCGGGG
>JACCDH010584421.1_pt1 | contig 21407 bp, 19 predicted proteins | sample 7442481 | NCBI WGS metagenome assembly JACCDH01 (sample SAMN15323433, study PRJNA562643) | freshwater metagenome | isolation source: river surface water | place: USA:Blue River Watershed | collected 2017-08-15
ATTTGCATACTGGTATGATTTTAAGGTTATTAAATCACACCAAGAAGTAGATAGGATTACATTTTATTGTGACTGTAAGTCCTCATCGTATTACCACCGCGGAGTGTTGCTCTCGGTTGGTACCCAGTTAAGGGTTCTTGATGATAGGGCGAAGTTAGAGAGATTTATTTAATGGAGCGAGGTGAGGGAGTTAAAAGGTTCTTAAAAAGGCAAATCATCATCATCATATAGCTGAATTCTAGACCCTTTTGGCGGTTCCCCTTCCAAATAAGAAAAAATATTACAGTGGTAAATGTCTTTTACCCTTTCATCGGATTCTTCCATCACTAACTCTATATGGCTATCATCTTTTCCACCAATAAATGAGAATCCTTTACAACCATAATTACATCCTTTGCATACACCCTTTCTGCCATAAAGCCTTTCATTTCCGGTATTCTTAAATTTATCAAAGGCCTCATCTAATAATCCAATAAATACAGACTTTTCTTTATCGCTATATTCATGATAATCTAACAGCTCATCAATTTTACCAATGTTCATCTGTTCAATAAAATAAACAATGGCCTCGTATTGAGTTCTATCCTTTAATATGTTTTCTTCAAAACTTTTTTTCTGATAGGTTTCAAAAAACATACCAATATAATTATATGAAATACCCATATAATTCTGATTGGCAATCGCAGGTAAACCAGTAGGTTTAATTGCAATGCTCTCATATAGATCTTTATGCGTTTCAAGCCAAACTGACGGATGAATAGATTCAAGCTCTATGAGGGCTTCTTCACAAAAGTTGTCAGCTATTTGGTAGTCGATTTTATCCATGGCTCATTGTGTTAAATTATTAAGGGGTGGATAGAAATTTAGACATCTTAGAATGAAAGCTATACTCTATAAATTCAGTTTAAATAAAAAAAGATGATTATTTATCTATTTTATTCTAAATGTATATAATAAATATTATATTAGATAAATATTTATATAAATATGCAAATAGCATTAAACCGTTTGTAAATAAATAATTATCATATCAAATGTTAGAAATCTTAATTCCAATCATTGTAATAGGCTCATGGACCTATTTTAGTATAGTATATATTAATAAATTCAAAGAACACCAAATCGATAAATACTCAAATAAAAAATCAATTTGGAATAACCAATACATATTTGACAGTATACCCTCCGTTTTTCCAACTTTGGGAATTCTATGTACTGCATTAGGAATCACATTAGGGATCTGGAATTTTAATTCGCTTCAAATCCAAGATAGTATCCCGAAATTATTAGATGGTTTAAAATTAGCATTTATCGCAACAATTCTTGGAATAGTTGGATTAATCATATTTCAAAAATGGACATCAATTATACAAAAAGAAATTGATGATGATCCAAATAGGCCTACTAAAGAAACTGACGAGTTAACAGCTATAGCAAAATTAATCTTTTCTGTGGAACAATTAAATAAAGACAATAAAGAAGAATTTAATAAACTTATAAAGTCAATAGGGTCGGATTTAGAAAAGAAAATTTCACCCAAACTTATAAAAATTGAAAGTGAAATAATTAATTTGAAAAATGCAGCACATGAAAATCAAAGAATTAACACTGAGGGACATACAAGGATTATAACAGAAACTGTTATATCAAAAAAAGATATCGTCCAACAACTTATAGATTCAAGAAAAGCGCTAATTGAAACATCGGAAAAAGCAAACAAAAATACTTCTGAAATAATTTCAGCCATGAGTATTAACAACAAAATGCTGAGTGTAAAATTCGATGAGTTTAGTGTTTTATTAGCTAAAAATAATACAGAAGCATTGGTTGAAGTAATGAAAAGCGCAACAGAACAATTTAATACTCAAATGCGAGAACTGATTGACAAGTTAGTTAAAGAAAATTTCGCTGAGCTAAATAATAGTGTTCAAAATTTAAACACTTGGCAAAAAGAAAATAAAGAACAAATTTCAACATTAACAAAACAATTTATTGATGTTTCCGAAAATTTACAGATATCATCAAAAGTATTAAGTGAAGTTGCTTTAAATACAAAAGAACTTACAAAAGATAATGGTAAGCTTAATGAGTTAATTGTTGCTCTTCAAAATGTTTTAATCAATGATACAAAATTCTCTGAAATGACTGATAAAATAGATAGAGCTATCACAACAATTAAAATAGCAACAGATGAATTTGAATCAGTTACTAATCATATCAATAATTGGGCGAACAAACAGTCTACTTTTAATGATAAAATCCAAACTGTTATTGTGCAATTAGATGAATTTAAGAATTTTAATGGAAATCTATGGGATAGCTATAGAAAAGAAATGAATAAATCAGTTAACATTATTAAGGAAGCAAGTACTACTTTAAATTCAGATTTAAATGAAATTAACACACAATTTTATGAAAGACTTAATGATACATTAACAAATTTAGACACACTTATACAACGTTTTATAACTGGGAGAAGATGAGTAAAAAAGATTCATTTTGGATACCATATGCAGATTTAATGACCGTACTTATGGTTATATTTTTATTTATATCTATTGCATATATGGGTTTGATTGAAAATAAACAAAAAGAAAAAGATGATATTTTCAAAGAGTACAAGCAGACAAAAAAAACATTATATAAAGAATTAGATAGTGTATTTAAAATGGATTTTAAAATGTGGAATGTTTCTATTGATAGTAATGACCTTTCAATAAAGTTTAATAATCCACAGGTTTTATTTGCTCAAGGGAGCGATATGGTAAATCTTCAATTTCAACAAATTCTTACTACCTTTTTTCCTAAATATTTAAATATCGTACTTAAAGAAAAATATAAAGACAAAATTTCTGAAATTAGGATTGAAGGTCACACAGATGCCACACCAACCGGTGAAACAAACGATGCTTATATAGATAATATTATTTTATCTCAGAAACGTTCTATGCAAGTCTTAAAATTTCTTAGGCAACTGAATACTTTCAAATTTCTTGAGGAAAAAAAGAAGTTGCAGTTACAATATTGGCTTACAGCCAATGGATTGTCTTATGGAAGAACACTAGATGATCAAAATAATTTAACTTATATTAGTAAAAAGAAGATTAACGGAAATTATTCAAGAAGAGTAGAATTCAAAATTGTTACTACTAGTGAAAAAGTCGTAGATGAAATTCTAGAACAATTAAATGATTAATATGCTTTACGATTTTTTTTATAAAATAAAAAATAGTCAAAATAAATCATTAAAAGACCTTCTAGATGAAGAAGACTACATAGAGCTTTCTGGATCTAGTTTCCAGATTACTCGAAAGGATTTGACCCAAGAAGAAAATGCAGGTAACATATCCTATAAAGAAGATGGTATTTATTTAACCATAAACGAAAAAGAATATAAGGGCTACATTTATTTAAAATACAAACGACTGTTTAAAGGGGTTTTCACTCCTCCGAAGTTTCATATAAAAAAATGTAAAAAATTAGAACATGAAATTCAAAATGATGAATTTTTAGGTCGTTATTATTGGCATAACTCAAATACTGTTTCGATTGAAGAACGTCCAACTGGAATAATTCACGAAAATATTAATTTAGAACTTTGTGGATATTGCAAAAGTTCTGATACGCCATCGAGTACAGAAGAATTTTTTAGTGATTTAGAAAATAGTGAAGTATTCAATATGGAAGAAAATGTCGAAGTAGACCTTTTTGGATATGTTAGAGAATGGCAAAAAATCAGTCAGACATATAAAATGTCCCAAAAATATACTTGCGAAAATTGCGGAATTAAGATGAATGGTTTAGACAAACGAAATATTCAAACTGATCATATTGACGGGAATAAGACAAACAATAATTTAACTAATCTGAAATGCTTATGCAGGTTATGCCATTGTTATAAAGATACCCATCATAAAGAAAAATTCGCTAAAAGAACACTAAAAAGGGAATTAGATGCGTTTGTTGCTAAATACAGAAGTGATTTAAGAAAATTAAATAATAAATATTTAAATACTTATGAATTAGAAAATCTGTAATATACAGGATACTTATCAAGGTATCAGCTGTATCAAAATAGGCCCGTCAGTTCGAACAGATATAACTATCCTAATTAACTTGTAAAAGCAAATTAGTAATTAATATACTCGACAATTACACCAACTTCCGATAAAACCCTCTTTTTGATCCACAGTTAATTTTTTATCCACCTATTATAATACAATTTTGAATCTTTTAGTATTTTAAAACTATTAAACCTCACTCAAAATCGAAGCCCTCGTACTAACATATTCTTCTGCAGACAGCATCCCTTTACTATTTAATAGTTCTAATGTCACCAAACGTTCTTCAATACTAGGCTTAACAGGCGCATTTGACTCCATTTTAGCTTTATATTCTTCTATTTGTTCGGGACTCAATATTTCTATTTCAAAATTTAAATAGTCGTCATAATTGATGCGGCAACAGGCAATTTTTCCATCTCTGGTAAGATCCCAACCCGTACTTGATCCCCAGCATAATACTTGATTTGACACCCACCCTACATTTCCGTAACGGGGCTTGTATTTCATATGCATATGCATCCCTCGCTGTATTTGTTTTAGATGAACGCCATACTTTGTTTCCAATAAACCAGTATACACCTGATTAAAAGGAAGCATTTGATGTACCAATACAGGCGTTAAATCATCCAATACTTTTTGACGAATTGCTTTTTCTTGATCCTCCAATAATTTAAGATCTATCAAACGCTGCTGCTCGTGAACATCAATTGCTTTAACCTCGTAAAATATAAAATCTACAAAAGTATACCTGTAACATAAAAGACTTGCGTCGTATGTTACATCCCATCTATTTGGATAATGTTCTTCTAAGCTTCCGCCCCATCCAAGCTCACCATTAAACACCCAGGGAGTCTTGGTAATCGAATGCCTGCAATCAAAACGATTACGTTTAATTTCAATTAAATCAAACCCATAGGTTCGGGGAAAAATTCCATCATTTACATCATCAAGTGTAAAGCTGTTTTTCTGAAATAAATCAACAATAAAGTCTGGCGATAATTTGTTTTCCATTTTTCAATATTTAAGTAAAAATAGAAGGCCAAACCTTACGCTATTGGAGGACTAATCTTATATTTAATAATATTTTAAACCATGGCCTACCTTACCAAATCCAGATTTAAACTAGCCCTTAGCTGTCCTACTAAATTATACTACGGAACCAAAGGGAATAACTATCAAGACACTAAAGCCGACGATCCATTTATGATGGCACTCGCCGAAGGAGGATATCAGGTGGGTGAATTAGCTAAATTTTTAATTAGTGACAACCCAGTAGCCGAAGACATTAGCATTGATGACTTAGACTATCAAATAGCACTTGATAAAACCGCTCAAAAAAGAGCCATAGGCGGAAGGGTGGCAATTGCCGAAGCCGCTTTTGCCTACAAAGACCTATTTGTAAGGACAGATCTTTTTGTTGAAGAAAGAGATACCATAAAACTATATGAAGTAAAAGCCAAATCATGGGATGAAGAAGTTGAATTTCTCAAAAACATTACGCGAGGCCCCAACAAAGGAGAAACAACCATCCCAGCCGATTGGAAAGAATATATGTATGACATTGCTTTCCAGAAATATGTAGTACAAAAAGCCAATCCTACTAAAAAAGTACTTGCCTACATTGTTTTAGCTGACAAAACAAAGAGCACAACAGTAGATGGCCTCAATCAAATGTTTAAAATAAAAAGAACAGGCAACAAAATAAACATTGATATACAACCAGGTATCACAAAAAATGATCTTGGAGATATTCCATTAAAAACAATCAATGTAGATGATGTATGTACTTTCATTTACGCCAACAATGTAGAAATAGATTTGGATCATCCAACCTGGCTAGATTGGACTTTTGAAGACTTGGTTTATTTTTTATCGGATAAATACAATGCCAACGAAAGAATTTGGACCAATAGCATCAATGCCAAATGTAAAACCTGCCAATATGTAAATAAAGCATACCCCCATGGCGATACAAAAAGCGGCTTACATGAATGCTGGAAAAAAATTGGTCAACTTACAGACTCAGAACTAAACCAGCCACTAGCCCTGGAACTATGGGGAGGACTAGCCGGACAAAAGAGTTTTATAAACGACGCATGCGCCAGCAAACGCTACCTACTGCATCAAATAGATGAAAGTATTGTAACAAGAAGTGGTAAAAAAACAGAACCGGAAGGTGACGCCTTAGACCCCACAAAACGTAGACTCATACAAATTGAAAAGTCAAGAAAAAAAGACTATACCCCACACCTAGACATCGAAGGGTTAACAGAACTATTTGATAACCTAGCTGCACCTTACCACTTTATAGATTTTGAAACAACCATGGTGGCACTACCTTTTCATAAGGGTAGACAACCCTACGAGGCCATTGCTTTTCAGTACTCCTATCATTTAATGGATGAAAAAGGTAATATCGAACATAAAAGTCAATACCTAAATTTTGAAAAAGGCGCATTTCCTAACTACGATTTTTTAAGACATCTTAAAAACGATTTAGGTGGTATCAAAGGAACTATTTTCAGATTCCATAAACACGAAAACTCTTACTTACTGCATTTATACAAGCAACTCTTTGTAGAATCAGAAACCAATGTTCCTGACAAAGAAGAACTACTCGCTTTTATTAGAGAAATTACCACACCAGGTACAAGTACCCCTGGAGAAAAGTGGATTCCTAGCAATAACATGCAGGACCTATGGGATTTTGTGCTTCTATACTTTTACTCTTTACATGCAAAAGGGTCTAACTCCATAAAAGATATTTTGCCTGCTGTTATAAAAAGCTCCGATTACTTAAGAGAAAAATACAGCCAGCCCATTTATGCAACTCCTACCATACCAAGTTTAAATTTAAAAGAACCACATATTTGGATTGATGAAACTAAAGGCCTTAACCCCTACAAAACCTTGCCTGCTATTTTTGATGATGCCGCATTAGAGCAAATTGAGGCAGAAGGCAATTTAAGTAACCTCGACAATGGAGGTGCCGCTATGATTGCCTATGCTTATTTGCAATTTTCGGATATGACAGATGAAGAAAGAGAATTATACCGCAATGCGCTGCTACGCTATTGCGAGCTTGACACCATGGCTATGGTTATGATTTGGGAGTATTGGGGGAGAGAGATTGGGAGATGGTAGGTTAAAGCACCTATATCAATTTTAAAGCATGCTGAATATGCCATATTAATCTCTGGTAACTGCCAAGATCTAAAGCCCTTTGTCCTGTCAACATTGATGTGTAAAATACAGGCTTACCGGAATAAAGGGGTGTACCTATCGAAAGATCAATATCATCTAATTTTGGAAATAAATTAAACTCATCAATCAAAATATTTCTTGCTAATGTGTTTTCTACAACAATAATTTTAGGATTAATTTGATCTATAATTTTCTGCAAAATAGCAACAGATTCCTTTTTATACAAAGGCTGATTGCTTAGACTTTTTTCTAAACTTTTTTGAGAAGTAATTCTGCAGTGAAAGAGATCTACATGTGCAAATTTTAGTTTGGCAATTTTTGTTATTTCTAGAAACTTTTGAAAATAAGGATACTCTTCTATCGTTTTTTCATGCATTTCAATAATTTTATTTATATCATCTTCATTTAAATCTGATTTTGAAAAGAAATCATTATACTCTTTTTCTGTAAAATTAGTTATTCCCATTAAATTATCACTAAAGGAAGGATTTAAGCCAATAAACAAAATGTAATTATTATCAGGCTAAAATTCATTATACAAAATTGGCACGCGATCATTAAATACAGTTCCTTTATATAACTTATAAAGATTTAAAATATCTTGATTAACCTCGTTACTGATAATTTTCTTAACCATATATTGTTTATTTTTTACTCCTGACTAATACTCCCATCATTGTCAACCCTAATTGTTAGCCATTCGTAGCTTTCTTTATCAATGGCTTGAATGATACTTTTTTGAATTTGTTTTTGTTCCGAAGACCGCTTCTCACTATCCAATAAAACTACACTCTTAAGGGCATCGCCATTATTAGCAGCTTTCATTCCATTAAAAACCACAAAATCTATGGGGTGAAATATTACCTTGGCGTCGTCGGGGTTGAGTTTTTGAGGCAAAAACACTTTGTCGACCTTTTTTATCATTTTAGTGGCCTGCTTTCGGCCCTTTTCTCTGGCCTGCTCCTTGTAAAAATCCATATCCTCATCTATCTTATCTTCTAGCAGGTTTAGTTTTTGCTCGTCTTTTCCTAGCTTATCCAGCCAGTCAGTAGATTTTCTTTGGTCTTTGTAGATTTTCGAATCGCTCAATCTAAAAAAGTCGCCGCAACATGGGCAGATACCAAATATTTGACGCTGATATTCAAAAAATATGAGAATGTCTTGTTGATGCATAATTAGTATTTTTTAAATTCAACTTTTTTCTGTTCAACGATTTGCTTAATCACTTTTTGATTGGCTTTTAATTTTGCCTTACCCGACTTGATATCTACAAAAAAGATTTTTTGAACCTTCCCGGTTTTTTGAAGCCCTTCAAATATGACGTAGTCGATTGGATCAAAAAGGCTTCGACAGTCGTTTTTATCAAAAGGAAAATGCTCCAACACGGGCGCCAAGCGTTCTAAAATAAAACCCATGTTTACGCTACCCGTAGTTGTTTCTACACGCTTTTGGGTAGAAGCTTTTTTCTTGCTAATAAGTTCTTTGCGCTCTTTTAACTCCTCCTTTTTTTCGTTTAATAACTTTTTAGCTTGTGCATTAAAATTATCTACCGAAAAGAGGCTGGCTTCTTTTAATTTAAAACCTTCGCCACAAGTGGGACAATTGGCCTTAAATTCATTTTGTTGCAAAAAATTGATCAAATCTTGATGAGACTGGGCCATATAAGCTGGTTATTTAGGTGGTATTAAAGATATAGTAATTTTATCTATGATCATACCAATACAACCCGCCTAAAACTACTACACAATAGACAATATAAAATAGCTTCTTTTTTAGAGAGAGCTTAAAAAAAGGAGCAGACATTATCAGCTGGGATAAATAAGTAAATAGTTTTTTCATGGTTGTTTATTTAAAGGGTGCCCTAATTATCATAATCTCGGAAGCAACTGCACCAATACCGGAACCTCATTACCAGCAGGTATCACTAGACTAATATATTTGTCAACGCCATTCACCAAAATTGGCTTTTCAACAATCAACTTATTAAATTCATAAGTCGAAACATCATCCCCATCATAAACTGTAACAAATTTTATTTGCTCATTATTTACCATAATGCCAGAACCAATAAATCCTATAGTGCTAGCTATGTTTAATAAAAAATCGTAATCAAGGTTACTATTAATTACATTAACCAAAACCCCATCCGGTAGGCCGCCTTCTTTAAATAAATAAAGCTCTTTTTCTTGCCCGCTATTGTTGTGTACTTCTAAAATAAATCCCTGCTCCATATATAAACGTTTTTTCAAAAATACGCACGCAAACCTTACGCTATTGGAGGACTTACATATTATTTTCACTAATTTGAGGGGTAAATACATTAAATATGAGAGCCGAAGCCATTGTAAAAGGGATTAGTAAACTATTAATTGACTTAAGAATAGTCAGTACTCCGGAAGAAAAAAACAATATTATGAATCAAATAGATTCATATTTTGAAAGTTTACATGAAAAATTAAAGGAAGATAAAGAACTTAGGGAAGTCCATAAGTTGGATACAGCTTACAGAACAAATTTTATTAATGAAAGTATGGCTATCATTAGTGAAAATTACGCACCAATATTTAATGAAAATGAGCTTGTTGCAATAAATAAACTTAAAGGTCCTTGCAAGTCATTAGGATTCAATAGATCTTATAAAGAAAATAAACTGCTAGTTCGTGTAATACAAGAATTTATAAATGTAAAAAAATATGAAGCGATAGAACTAGGGTATTCAAACGCAGATCAATTACCATGGGGCCATTCTGAAATTAATATCTTTGAGATTGATTGTTTTGGCAACATCGAGGAATTTAATCAAAGTATTGATGGTATTACCTTCATTTCAGAATCCATTTTTCATTTACCAATCCCGAAACAATAGCCGCATGCCCAAAAACAAATCTGCCGTAATTAGATACCGCATTATAGATCAGATGCTTACCAATAAACGCAGGCCCTATCCTACTTTAGAGCAGCTGGCGGCTAAATGCACATCAATACTAGGTTCCGATGTATCTACTTCTACCATAGAAAAGGACATTAGGGCCATGCGCGAGCAGGCACCCAAGGGCTATAGCGCCCCTATCGTGTATTCTAAATTAGAGGGCGGTTATGTATACAGCGAGGTAGGCTTTTCTATTGCCGAACTTAACCTTAACGAAGAAGAATGGACTGCCCTTCAATTTGCAGCCGAGCTATTATACCAGTATAAAGAAGTGCCCGTATTTAGCAATTTTAAAAATGCTATCGAGCGCATCAACACAAGATTTTCTTTAGGCATAGACGGATCCGAAAAACTAATTGACCAAGTAGTGCAGTTTGAACAAGCCGTTCATGCCAACGGTATGGAATTTATAGCGTTCATTTATAAAGCCATCAAAAGCAAGCAGGGCATAACTTTCAATTACCGCAATATTTATAAAAACAAAACGAGTGCAACCAGCCTTATACCCTATTTAATTAAAGAGCACCGCAACAGATGGTACGTAATAGGCTGGAGTAACGAAAAAGAAAAATACACCACCTACGCCCTTGACAGAATGTCTGGTGTAGAAACAGAAGACACTACTTACAAAAGACGTTCTGATTTTAATGCCTCTACCTTTTTCCAACACAGCACTGGCATTATGGAAAGTAAGGCCAAACCAGAAGATGTATTACTCACCATTACAAAACCTATTAGTGATTTAATACTATTAGAACCTCTGCATCACTCGCAAAAAGTAATCAAAGAAAAAGGCGATAGCCTACAAATAAGCCTTAAGGTTTTACTCAACGAAGAGTTTACGTTTAAATTATTAGGCATGGGATCTTTTTGTATTGTTAACAAGCCGGCAAGCCTTAAAAAAACAATTAAATCTGCTATAGATAATATGGTTGCTAATTACCTCTAAGCAACACCGACCCTATTGGCATTAGATCTTCCCCTACTGGCATCCAAATATGGCCATCAAACTTGGGATTGATATATAGGTTTTTAACGGTAATACTTTCGCAAACCATTTTAAGCCCCGGCTCAATATAAAAGCCAAACCTGTCTCCAAACATAGGCATGTGCGACGCATGCACCACATAATTAGGACGGTCATACTTGTTTAAAAAAAAGTAATAGTATCCATCAAGTTTTAGAATAGAAAAAAACTGCTTTTTACCACTGGTATTGTAATTAAAAAAGAGTTCACTAAAACGGTGCTTGTACACATTATGGTTTCGCTCAAAACTAGACACCACAAAAGACGACTCCTCGGTACTAGCAACAAACTTGTTTAAATAATCGCCATCTTCCTCAAAACCCCATACAATGCCGTATTGGCCATAGCCCTTGTGGTTTTCTACTACTTCAATTTCGGCCTTAATAATAAAATTATCGGCGAGGTTATCAGGTAAAGCCTTGTGGTAATAGTTCCAGGTATCGTCCGTTTTGTTTTCCATTATATAACGGCCCATCTTAAAAAACGCTGACTCGGTATCACTCTCCACCGTTTCCCACCCATCTTGCCGCTGGCCAAAATTGTCATCCACTATTATTTCTTCTTTGTAAATGTCTGCAACGGGTAAAATTTGTATCATAATTTCTATTTAAGACACAAACATACCTGGCATGACCTCCGTGTATTGGAGGGGTAAAAAAAGATGACTCCCATGCCAGTCCTCCAATAGACTGCGGTATGGGATTTTACTTTTGACTTTCAATACAACACCCATGGAAAAACATAAGCCTACTAACGTTAACTTAATTGAACCCATTAGCAACCTATTAATTAAAAACCTAACGACTAATGCCAACGAATCTGGCTATACCTACCTACACTGCGTTTATGCAGCCAAAAACAAATATATAGACGGAGGATGGATTAACATATGGCCTACTACCTACCTATCAGGATCCGGTAAGTTTTTAGATGACCTAGAAATGATACAGGCCGTTAATATACCCGTTGCACCTAATAAGTTTCACTTTGCCCAGCAAGGACAGGTTAAACGCTTTACGCTCATATTTCCGGCTATCCCTAAAGATTGGACAGAGTTTTGCCTGGTAGAGCTAGTAAATGATAAGAATATTGGGTTTAAATCACGGAAAATTAGGAGGAATGCGACCGGGATTTATAATGTGTTTGTGGAGTGATGGGGATGGGGGGAGGGGCATTGACCATTAAACCACTAGGAAATTAAAAGAGAATTAAGTTAGCTTGACTAAAAATGTCAAAATCAAATTATAAAACCATTGAAAGCAGCTTTCTTATTCACCAGCAATTAATGCTTGTTAATGTTGATGAAGAACTAAGCGAATTCTTTATATTGAGAAATAGTTTAATTTTAATAATTAATTGAATTCCTAAATTTTATATAATGAAAGATATTGAAAAAGTTACTGAAGCAGTATTTTTATATAGAACTTCAAATGAAATGACAATATTAATAAATAATATTACGGAGTATACCGATTCAAAAGAACAAAAAGCATTAGTAAACAACTCGATAGATATTGCAATAATGCAGAAACTATTTACTAAATTGCACGGATCTAGGTCTAAAATGATAAAAATACTCCCATCATTATGCGGATTATGTTTTGATGCTTCTGAACAAGATTCAAAATCAATTCTAGATTCATATTTAACAACCGATTTTAAAACTCCTGATCTTATAAAGTATCAAATATCTTTTGATAAAATTTCTAGAATGTATAAAAATGCAATTGAAAATGGGCTTGCAAGTTGTGCAGAAGCATAGTAAAATAAATTAAATTATGATTAAGAAACAAATAAAAAATAAAAAAGACGATTTAGGTTACAACAGTAATTCGGAAAATGTCTTTTTAGAATATTTAAAACAAATTCCCAAGATAACTAAAGTAAAAAAAACAATACAGGTAGCAACGCTTTTTTCAGGAATTGGTGCTGTAGAACAAGCTTTTCTCAGACTTAAAATTAATCACAATATTGTTTTTGCTTGTGATAATAGTCCATTTGTACGACAGTCATATTTAGCAAATTATGACATTACACCCGATGATTATCATTCGGATATTATAAATCTAAAAGCAAAAAAATATAAAGGGAAAATTGATTTATTAGTTGGAGGTAGTCCATGTCAGTCTTTTTCAAGTGTTGGAAAAAGAATGGGATTAGATGATGATAGAGGAAATTTAGTATTCGAATTTATTCGAATTGTGAAAGAAGCTGCACCTGAGATCTTTATATTTGAAAATGTAAAAGGCCTATTGACCGTCGATAAAGGTAAAACTTTTACAAATGTAATTCTTCCGAAATTTAAAAAATTAGGGTATACTATATATTACGAAACTTTAAATTCTAAAGATTTTGGCATACCTCAACATCGTGAAAGATTATTTGTTATAGGATTTAAAGATAAAAGATTATATAAATTTCCAAAACCAGTTACATTAAATCTAAGAGTAAAAGATTTATTATTGGATAATGCAGATGAAAAATATTATCTAGGTGAAAAAGGTATAAACTTTGTAACAAGCATGAAGCAGCAAAAAATGTCATCTACACAAATTAATGGCGAAATAGCTTTATGCCAAAGAGCAAATCAACAATTTAATTGGCATGGCGACTTTATTACCGATCCTTATATGCCAGTTGAAAATAAATATTTTTTATCAGAGGCTGTAAAAAAGTATGTCTTATCAGAAGGAACGAAGAATTTTAAATCTAAACCTAAGACAGATTTAGATGTTGCACGGCCTTTACTTTCAAGTATGGGATCTATGCATAGAGCAGGTGTAGACAACTATTATACATATAAGGAAAGAATTAGAAAATTAACACCCCGTGAATGCTTGAGATTAATGGGGTTTCCTGATAACTTCAAAATCATTGTAAGTGATACTCAGATGTATAAACAAGCAGGCAATTCGATGGTAGTTGATGTAATTATGCATTTGCTCAAATCACTTGAATTACAAAAACTTTAATTTTATTTATGAGACTTATTAAAAATGTTGTATCTAGTTTTTGTGCAATAAAGCCAAAGACAGAGACTGGAGTTGGAGAAATGAGATTACATATAGGCAGTCCGGCTGATCAACAACTAATTGATATGGGGTTAATTGATGATGGAAATAGTGTAAACTTTAAATTTAATTCAAAATCAATTTCGAAACTGGATCGTTTATTCTTCTCTTTAAGATATTTTAATTTTTTAAAAAATAACTTTAATCTACGAGTATCAAATTCATTAGAAATCATAAATGATGAAAATTTCATCAAGATTGGAGACTATTATAATTCGTTACTAGAATTACAAAAAAATCATGAGATAAGGATAAAAAATGATGGTGGTAGAGTTTTTTTAGTTTCAACGGATTTTTTTAAACCAATATGTCATGTTTGTTTTCCAAATAAGAGTGAGATTATAATTGAAAAAAAAGATGCGACATCTTTTGAGTTAAAAATTGTTTTTAATATTGATTTTTTAAGCCAATTTGGAATTAAACCGGAACCGAAAGCTAGTGAATTTGATGATTCATTAATTTCAAAATTTGAACAAGATTTGAACCAATCTGGACTTTTGTTCAATAAAAATATTATTAAGCGTTTTATAAGTTCTTTGATTTCTAAGCCCTTTTTAATTTTATCAGGCTTATCTGGTTCTGGCAAAACTAAACTGGCTCAATCTTTTGCAATTTGGATATCAGAAACGAAAGCACAGTATTTACTAGTACCCGTTGGAGCTGATTGGACAAATAGAGAGCCATTATTAGGGTATCCAAATAGTTTAGAAAAAAATAAATACGTCACTCCTGATAGCGGGGTATTGGGTTTAATTCAAAATGCAATTAAAAACCCATCTAAGCCTTATTTTCTTATTCTAGATGAAATGAACTTGAGTCATGTCGAAAGATATTTTGCAGATTTTTTAAGCACAATGGAGTCGAAGGAAGATATAAAATTACATTCAAGTATTGATTTATATAGCAAGATAGAGGAAAATGAAGATTTTAATGAAGAGTATAAAGTAGATGCAAGTATTTCACTTCCTTTTAATTTGTTTATTATTGGAACTGTTAATATAGACGAGACCACATATATGTTTAGTCCTAAAGTATTAGATCGTGCAAATACAATTGAGTTTAGGCTAGACAAAACTGATCTTTCTGATTTTTACGATAAGCCATCACCTCTAAATTTAGATAATTTACATGTTGATGAAAATTATGATTTACCTGGACTAGGGTCTAGTTTTTCAGATAAATTTATAGAAATGGCTAATTCTAGTAATCAAGTCTTAGATTTTACAAATATTTCAGATGTATTAGTTAGCTTTTTCGAAAAATTAAAAGTCGCTGGAGCTGAGTTTGGATATAGAACTTCAAGTGAAATTGCCAAATTGGTCTTTTGTTTAAAATCATTTGGATCTGAGATTGACGAAGCTATCGATTTTGCAATTATGCAAAAATTATTACCAAAACTTCATGGTTCTAGATCCAAAATGGTTCGTATTTTACCAATCCTAGCTCATTTATGCTTAATAAATAAATCATCTGAAGATGCCAAATCTATCCTTGAGAACTATTATAATGGCGTCATAAATATTACAGACGACGCAGTTAAGGTCCAAATTAAATATCCTGTTTCATTTGAAAAAATATGCCGAATGTATAAAAACGCACTTGACAATGGGTTTACAAGTTACGCCGAAGCTTAGTTATGGAAAGTATTTTGATAAATAAAGAAACAACAAATGTCAACTTAGATAATATTGAAAAGGGATTAGTTCTTGTTATTAGCAAATCTGAAAATAAAGGCAATGTCCTATTTGAACGAGAAGATGCCATTAAATTTAACCAGGCAAGGGTTCAAATTTACGAGGGTAATTCCTATGACATTGAACTTAAATTGAATGAACCTGGCAAAATAAACAATTATATTTTACCCAAAGATAAATCCTATATTAAAAGAAGGGTTGGTAATAAGTCTTTAGGAACACTTTCTCCTAATTACTTTGTTGGCACTTTAACTATTCCTATTTATCAAAAAATTGAAGATAATGAGCAAATGGTTGGAACAACACAAATTGAAGTGCGGTCAGAAAAAACAGATTACGATTCCGAATATCAGATAATGCTAGAAGATATTGCTTCTTATTGTGTTGATTTGCTATTTCAAGTTGATTCACCTATACATCAATCATTTGAATCTGATTTACAAAAACTAGATGAGAGAGCTGTTTATCAAAGATTTGTATTTGTGAAAGCATTAATTGATTCAAAGGAGTTTGATGAATCAATTCAAAAGATTATTTCAAATCCTTCAACTAAATGGGAACAAGAACTACAGGAAAAAGATATTAGAAGTATTAAAAGGTTTAACTCTCGTAATATTCGTGAACTAGCCTCAAAACCAAATAGAGTTAAATTATATAAAAGTATTGGAAATCTTAAATCTATTCCATTAAAAATTACTAGTTCTAGAAAAACAGAATCGATCGATACTCCTGAAAATAGATTTGTTAAACATGCAATTAGTGTTTTTCTTGCTTTTTCTGAAATATGCGAAAGATTATTGATTACTTATTCAAACAAGGCTAATAAAGATAAATCTAAGCTTATTATATCAACTGAAGCAATAGATGCAAGAAGAGTTATAGAAAAACTTGATAACGTATTAAATCAAAGATTTTTTCAAGATATTTCTAGGCCTCATACATTGAAAATTAATAGCCCTGTTTTACAAAAAAGAAGCGGGTATAGAGAAATTTTGAACTCATGGTTAAAATTTGATTTATCTGCAAAATTAGTATGGGAAGGAGGTAATGACGTATATAGCGGGGGCAAGAAAAATGTAGCTGCTTTATACGAGTATTGGTTGTTTTTTGTTTTGTTAGATGTAGTTAAAACTAAATTTAAAATTGAATCAGACGTTCACAAATATTCGGCAATAAATAGTTTAATAACTGCAGATAAAAACGGCTTGGGTTTAAATTTAATTTCTGGTAAAGAAACTTCATTAAAGGGAATTTACAAAGGTTCAGGACGAAGTTATAACGTTTGTTTTTCTTTTAATAAAACATTTAGTGTTAGTACAGATTATAATGATAAAAAGCAAGGAAGTTGGACAATTCCATTCAGGCCTGATTACACTTTATCTATATGGCCATATGATTTATCTAATATTGAAGCTGAGAAGAATGAATCAATAGTTCATATTCATTTCGACTCTAAATATAAAGTGAAACTAAAAGGGTTTGAAGAAGTAAATGAAAATTTCAATTTAGAACAGGAGAAAAAAATTAACCAAGTAGAATATATAGAAAAAAAGTTAACACAAGATAAAGAGTTTGAAAGACAAGATACCTACAACAATGTTGATATCTATAAAATGCATGCATACAAAGATGCAATTAGAAGAACAGGAGGTGCCTATATTTTATATCCTGGCAATTCCAAATCATCTCCACCTTTTAAAGGCTTTCATGAGTTACTTCCAGGACTAGGAGCTTTCGCCATCTTACCTAGAAAAGATCGATTAAAATCTCCCAATGATTATCCAGAATTGGCTTCATTTATTACTGAACTTATCAATCATTTTGATGACAGATTAACACAAAGAGAAAGGCTTAGCGTTAATATTAGCAAGATTTTTAAAGAAAAATTAAATTTTAATTCAAAAAAGATAATTCCTGAATATATCGATAGAAGTAATAAGGAAAAATTAATTCCAGCAGATACTTCTATTTTAATTGGTTATTACCGTTCTAATATTTATCTAGATTGGTTTTTAAAAAACAACAAATATAATATTCGATTTGGCGATAAAAGATATGCAATTACAAAAGAGATGATTTCTGCAGATTTTCTACTTTTATATAATTTAGATACTCCAAATTGTATTTTTTTAAGAATCACAGGAAACAACCCAAAAATCTATGCAAAGAAAGAGTTAATATCATTGAATTATCCTAATCCTACTGCAGAGAATTACTTAATCTATGATATATCAAATAAAGATATTGAAGAATTAGAAGATTTAAATATTCTTAAAAGTGACATTGATGAAATCAAAGAGAAATTCTCTCACAATGAAGATAAAAATTGCGCATTACCTTTTGCAATAACTTTTGAGCAATTATTGTTTTATTTAAATAAAGAATAATTCTCTAAAATAACTGCCCTCTCCAAAAACAACACAACAAATGATTATATGGATTCCATAATTTTATTTGTATCGGAAGTGAAAAAGAAGAAATAATTAAGTATCTAATAAATTGCTCATTGCATATTGAACATCAAGTATTTGTAACGCCTTGGCATGATCCATTCCCTAGGTTATAAGGCAGTTTCAAATAATTTAAAATAAAATTCCTCGGATTTGTCGACTGCGTCGACATCCTCGAAGTTCGCCTTACCCAAAGCCTTTCAAGCTATTCGCTTCGCAAATAGCTTGCCTTTTTTCATTCTCGTCAGCTTACACAAGCAAGCTTGTGACGCTGCCTTAAACGAAAAAAGCCTGTCACATACGTGACAGGCTTTGTAGCGAGACCGGGATTTGAACCCGGGACCTCAGGGTTATGAAGATTTTTTTAGAAAATGAAGTCGTTGATTTGTAGTGATTTATGTTTTCACAAAACCGAAAACGACTGATTTGGACCGAATTCAGGGGGCGTTTTCCTCACGCAGTGGTATTTCAGAATTCTAGTCTCAGCGGGATCACAAACTAGCTAGTAAATAGCAATAAAAACTCCGATTTCATTCGATTTCAGAGTTTTTTTATGCCCTTATGGCATGCTTTTGTTGTCTTTTGTAATGTTTTCTGTGGCTCGGTTTTAATTAAAATTAGTACCCAAAATAAATAAAGGTGTTAGGTCAATATTTCTACCTAAATTAATGCCATTGCTACTTGATGCAATACATTTGTTTGAGTTAAATAAATTCTAGTTTGTTTCAAGAATAAATGAAAACTTATATGAAACACCATCAGTATTTAATCCTACAGAAGACGACCCAACTATCAATCCCGAGAAAGCATTATCCATTACCATAATCCTAAACCTATTATTGTCGTATGGAATAATTCCTAATGGCCTAAATCTTCCTGAAGCATCCCCATAGTATCCATTTCCAATAATAACCCGATTTACTAAAGTCTCGTATATATCGGATGTTGTTTTCAAAACACTAGACCCAAAAGTTAAATTTCCAGGAAGTCGGAATAAATAATCCCCAGATCCTGCAGCACCTACTGCGGATTGAGAATAGTTATAAGTAACTTCAAATGATGTTGTAGATGTTCTTCTATAACTCACTTTGTCATAAACAATAGTTCCTTTTGTTGGTGCAGTTGTAACTGCACCAATGGTTATAGATACTGGTATTGACCAATCTTCTGGATCCATCCTCGTCCAATTTGTACCATTGTAAAAATAGAAACCTGGACTTACCTCGTTTGATGCTGTTCCTGCTTCAGCCGTATTATAGACAAACAATCCAGTTGTTGGAGAAGCAATTGGTGATGATGTCCCATTTCTACCGGTTAGTACAACTTTTGGAGGTAAAACACCTTTACTTGAAGAGCTTATATCTAATATAGCAGATGCATTGGGTGTAGATGTTCCAATCCCCACATTACCAATTGTATTAAAAGTATTAGACTCAGATAGTGTCCATGGGTTTACAATTGCAGAAGAGCCTATTTGTTTTACTAATAAATAAGATTGATTAGGTGCTCCATTTGCACCAATTGTGCTTGTGCTTCCAACTATACTTGGCCACCCTCCATAAGCTGAACTAATACGAACACCAACCTCAATATCAGTAGATGGTGTAATTACACACCTCATTGGACCATTCCCGTTCACATTATATCCTCCAGACCCATTAATTGAAATATAAAGCCCACTTGCTAAGACTGCAGAATTTGTATAATTATATATTTGAAAAACTCCTGCAACACCAGCAGAAGCATGATAGACAGAAAGGTAAGATTCTAATTCATAAGTTTTATTAGCTTTTAGAGTGAATTTATTACCACTCCATGCTAAGTTTCCAGCAGCAGTGGCATCAAAAGCAACTATTGCATTTGCAGATAATGAAGACCCATCAGAACCAGTATATCTAGCAATACCATACTCCACACTCTGACCTGTAACGGGTAAATTTCCTGCAACTAATTTATAAAATATTCTATTCCAATTACCATCGTTTCTAGTTCCATTTGAAGCAACATGAACGTTATAAGTTACTCCAGCTTGAAGATTCACTTCTATCAAACCTGTATAAATATCATGTACATTGTTATTTGCAGTTGTAAATTCATCAGTGGCTAAATCAATTGTACCTTGCCTTACCTTAAAGGTAAATGTCATATAAGCCTGATTCATATAACCAGAAGAAGAAAAATTAAACAAATACCTTCCTGAAACAGGCACTGTAAAACTATAACCACTAGTATTTTCAGGTGTATTAGCTGCATTAGTCCATTTACTTGAATATAACTTTACCATATCCATCGAAGTCACCCCATTACCTGAAGAAGTCGCAGTTGCTATAGTTGCCCAATTCGCATTATTCCAATAATAATAACCTGCTTGTAAGCCAACAGAGCCTTTGTTATATACAAATAAACCTTCTGCAGGATTTGGGATTGTTGTATTATCAGTCGCACTTGTCAAAGTTACCCTTGGTGGTAAAAAACCTTTATTATCAGAAAAGACATCCAGCTTTGCTGAGGCATTAGGTGTGGTAGTACCTATTCCTGTTTGAGACATTACTTCTATTGAAAATAAGAACCCGACTATTAATAAAAATTGCTTGACCATAATAAATTGAATATGTATTAAACAAATTTACCTAATAGTTAGTACATCGTCGCCTCCCTCCATTTACTTAAGGAAATTATGTGGCAATTGTTTGACTTTAATTGATCTTTTCGGTAAGAAATGATAAAAACTAACACAATTCCTCACACAATAAAACCCAATGATAGCAAGTGTTTCAAGACAAAAAGTGAGTTTTCCTCACACAACAAAGGACCCACGATTTAACGTAAGTCCTTGATTTACATGTAGCGAGACCGGGATTTGAACCCGGGACCTCAGGGTTATGAATCCTGTGCTCTAACCAACTGAGCTACCTCGCCAAGAGGTCCATTTAGGGCTGCAAATATAGGGTATCAAATGTTTTAATGG
>JACCDH010521430.1_pt1 | contig 21406 bp, 24 predicted proteins | sample 7442481 | NCBI WGS metagenome assembly JACCDH01 (sample SAMN15323433, study PRJNA562643) | freshwater metagenome | isolation source: river surface water | place: USA:Blue River Watershed | collected 2017-08-15
CCTTACTCTGAGGAAGTTTGTGAAATGGAAACACAGTACAGAGATGAGTCTTATGCTTGTACAAGAACGCGTACAGTAGAAAATCTTGAATCAATTAAGATAAAGACCTCTACGAGTGTTCAAATTCTGACAAACGGTTTAGTTGAAGAATTTCCTGTGCAAGTTTCTATAAAACCAGTAAATGATCAGTACAGAAATTTTACAATGGATGTGAAACTTTTGAAGCAACCCAAGTTGTTAGTCGTTCTTAAAAAAAATAATGTCAAAGTCGCTCGCTCCAACGATAAAAAGGGAGTGCTTGAGTTAGAGGGAAATCTTGTTTTCGAAATCATGACAAAAGAAATGTTTCCAGTGTCTTTCCCGGACGCTGTTTCTTCTGCCGCTATCGATAATGAGACTCAAAAAATGACCATCGTTTTCGATGGAGCGATTTCTGCCCAGGGATCTGCAGATGTTTTAGTGACTCATAAAGCTTTTTTAAGTAAGCCTAAAACGATTTTAGAGTTTAAAAAAGATTACCCATCTCAAACGATTGTACTTGGTCAAGTAGACAATAAAGCGGCCTTAAGTTTTGATCTAAAAGATGCTTACGTTGGTGAGCTAAAGAAAAAGAACATGAAACTGAAACTCACTTTGGATGCGACTCCGAATCTTCAAGGTACAATCTTGAATGAAGTGAAACCGGCTACGTCTAAGCTTTATGAAGGTATTTCTGTAGAGCTGAAGTAGATAAGAAGACAGCGAAAGCTGGATTCCCTTTTTGGGGGGCCCTTAGAATGGTTAGATTCTAAGGGCCTTTTTTATGTATTTTAATTACCGCAATAACTTGTCTTTTTCTAGACTCGGCTTAAAATGTTTTTATGTATTTAAAGCTCGAAGATGATTCAGGAAATTCGACAGTCTATAAAATAGGTGAAGAAGAGCTGACGATAGGTTCTGGACCGACCTGTAATGTCGTTATTAAAAATACTTACATTAGTAAAAAGCATTTAAAAATTGGTTACGAATAAGGATCATGGTTCATGGTCGACCAAGGGAGTACCAACGGGTCTTTTATTGGTGACGAAAAACTCATTCCGGGTAAGAAGTATCTTCTAAAAGTCAGTGAGATTGCTAGAATAGGGCATCAGATTAGTTTAGAATTAGTCACAGAAGCAGATTCATTTCTTGAACTCCCAAAACCAAAACTAATTGAAGAGCGTGAATCCGCGGCACCTAGTTCTGACCATGATAAGACACAGATCATTTCACTGGACCAGCTTAAGCATTCAAAAGCGATGGCCGATGAGGCACGAAGAAAGATTCAAGCTGAAAAAAGATTAAAAGAACTCGCAATCACCAGGGACGAACGCAAAAAAATGGTACGGATTGTGTTCATCGCATTCGCAATCCTCGTTGTCGGTATTTGGGCTAATAAAAAGTGGAAGGCCGGCTTATCTGTTGCTGATAAAGATACAATTGTCAAAAAAATACAAACGAAGTTTCAGTCTTCGAGTGAAATCGATGCAGACCTTGAAGGGTATAGAATTCCTAGAGGGTTACTTCTTACAAGAAAAGTTTTTCTAAAAAACATGACCGCTAAAAAATGTGTGGAGGAAGACACTCATCCGTTGTGTGCCACAAACGACTTGAGATTAAAGCACAACGGTGTGATCGTTGATGGAATGAACACAATGATTTATGTCGAAGAAAGTTTCTGGTTCGAAAGAGCGAGAGCGCTTTCAGGATCTGGCCTCTCTGAGGAAAATTTGAGGAAGATCGCTTTTTTAATTTTTCTTGAAGATCATTCTCTCGAGCTAGGTCGTCAAGGGACTCATCTCTACGTCATTTTTTATAAATACGAGAGTTCAAAAGTTCCTGAAGTCACTTACACTTGTGCAGTCAAATCAGACCAGATAGAACTCTTGATCGATTCTTCAAAGAAAGAAGATCTTGAAGAAGAGAATGATAAAGTTGAGAAATCTTTCCAAAAGCTTGGGATATACTTTAACTACTACTGAGCTCTTACCTCTCTTGATCTCCGGAGATTGAGCTACCGATGGATGAAATCATGACGGCGCCGATTGCGAGCCATTGTTTTGTACTTAATTCTTCCGCTAAAAAAATGAGTCCCATCAGCGCGGCGACCGCTGGCTCGAGACTCATCAAAATTCCGAATGTTCGAGAAGGCATATTTTTTAAAGCAATCATCTCAAGAGTGTAAGGGAGAGCGCTTCCAAAAAACGCCACCATCAGGGCCAGAGGAAGTGCAGATGGTGTCAGTAGTTTTGCTCCATCTATGAATACTCCAAAAGGTAGAATGAGGAGCGCGGCGATCATCATTCCCATACTTGAGGCCGTGCCACCGTGAAGATTGTTTCCCGCGCGTTTTCCAAAAATAATATATAGGGCCCAGAATAGTCCTGCTAAACAGGCGAGGAGTATTCCCGTAAGGTCAAGGCCCTTTTCAAGAGTTGTTGTGGGAAGAAGCAGGTAGATTCCAATCGCTGCGAGGATGACCCAGAGATAGTCCATTTTCTTTTTTGAAGTCAGGATCGCAACAGATAAAGGTCCTAAAAATTCTAAGGCCACAGCAATCCCGAGAGGAATTCTTTGAAGAGCAAAGTAGAAACTAAAATTCATCAGACCAAGTGACGATCCGTAAAGGATGAGACTCTTAATGGTGTCTCGATTGTACTTTGTTTTCCAGGGACGAAAAGCGAGGACCATAAAAATACTGGCAAAGAATAATCTCGCTGTTGATGTCCCAGCGACTCCCAAAATGGAAAAGAGTTGTTTGGCCTGGGAAGCCCCGTACTGAATAGAGGCCATGGCAAAGAGAAGGATTAAAATGGATTTGATCATAAAAAGAAAGGGCCCCGAAGGGCCCTTGAAACTTTGGAATTAAGCTCCACCTTCAGAGCGTTTTTTCTCATGGAAAGTGAAGGCAGCTTTCAAGTACTCACGATTCATGCGAGCAATATGCTCGATGGAAATACTCTTCGGACAAGTGGCCTCACACTCAGCGTGGGTTGTACAGTTCCCGAACCCAAGTGTGTCATGCTCATGAACCATGCTGAGAGCGCGCTTAGGAGACTCAACCGAGCCTTGAGGGAGAAGAGCGAGCTGAGAAACTTTCGCTCCCATGAAAAGCATTCCTGAACCATTTGGACAAGAAGCCACACAGGCACCGCAACCAATACAAGCGGCTGCATCCATAGCATCATCAGCGATAGGTTTAGGAATGAGGATAGCATTGGCATCTGGAGCATTACCAGTGTTTGCCGAAATATAACCACCCGCTGCCATCACTTTATCTATGGCCGAACGGTCTACTGTTAAATCCTTAATGATTGGAAAAGCCTTAGCACGGAAAGGTTCGATGACAATCGTATCACCATTCTTGTAAAGCCTCATATGGACCTGACAAGTTGTAGTTCCCTTAAAACCGCCATGAGCTTTACCATCAATCATCATCGAGCACATACCACAAATACCTTCACGGCAGTCGTGATCGAAAGCAATTCGATCTTCGCCCTTACGAACAAGCTGGTCGTTAAGAACGTCAATCATTTCTAAGAAAGACATATCAGGTGAAACATCATCAACTCTGTAGTCGACAAGTTGACCTGGAGAACTTGGATTTTTTTGACGCCAGATTTTTAAATTGAGCGTCATATTTTGTGTTGATGCCATAAACAGGTTTCCTTATTTATATGATCGAGTTGCAAGTTTAACGTTTTCAAAATGAAGCTCTTCCTTATGACGGATCGGGCTTGAGTTTGCTCCCGTGTATTCCCAGACCGCAGCATGAGCGAAATTTTCATCGTCACGTTTCGCTTCGTTATCAGCTGTTTGGTACTCTTCACGGAAGTGACCACCACATGATTCGTTACGCTCAAGAGCATCTAGTGCCATGAGTTCTCCGAGTTCAAGGAAGTCGGCCACACGAGATGCTTTATGAAGCTCGATGTTTAAGTTACTTGTGTCTCCTGGAACGTTAACGTCTTGCCAGAATTCTTCACGAAGTTTTCTGATACCATCGATGGCCTTCTTAAGACCAGCTTCATTACGACTCATTCCGACGTAGTCCCACATATAATGACCTAGGGCCTTGTGGAAATCACTAACGGTTCTCTTACCTTTGATTGAAAGAAGTTTTGTTGTCTGAAGCATCACTGCTTGCTCAGCATCTTTAAATGCTTGATCTTCAGTTGTAACTTTTTCAAGTGGAGTAGAGGCAAGGTAGTTACTGATGGTGTAAGGAGCAACGAAGTATCCGTCCGCAAGACCTTGCATAAGGGCCGAAGCACCAAGACGGTTAGCGCCGTGATCTGAGAAATTAGCTTCACCCAGAACATGGAGACCAGGAATCGTTGATTGAAGGTTATAGTCTACCCAGAGACCACCCATCGTGTAGTGAACAGCAGGGTAGATCATCATTGGAGTTTTGTACGGATCATCGGCCGTGATTCGCTCGTACATTTCGAAAAGGTTACCGTAGCGTCCGGCAATTGCTTCAACACCGTCACGTTTAATTGCATCACGGAAATCAAGGTATACGGCCTGTTTCGTTGGGCCTACGCCTTTACCTTCATCACAACGGAATTTCGCCTGACGACTTGAAACATCTCGAGGAGCGAGGTTACCAAACGATGGGTAAATACGCTCAAGGTAGTAGTCTCTTTCTTCATCAGGGATATCTGCTGGCTTACGTGTGTCATTTTCTTTTTTTGGAACCCAGACGCGACCATCGTTTCTAAGTGACTCAGACATGAGAGTGAGTTTAGATTGGTAGTCACCGTGAACTGGAATACAAGTTGGGTGAATTTGTGTGAAACATGGGTTCGCAAAACCTGCACCACGTTTATAACATCTCCAAGCAGCTGAAGCGTTTGAAGCTTGGGCATTGGTTGAAAGGTAGAAAACGTTTCCGTAACCACCTGTACAAAGAAGAACAGCATCGGCCGCATATTTTTCAAGTTCACCGGTGATTAGGTTACGAACGATGATACCACGGGCCTTACCATTGATTGTCACAAGGTCCATCATCTCGCGGCGGTTAAACTGCTTGATCTTACCTTTAGCAACCATCTTCATCATTCCAGAGTAAGCTCCGAGAAGAAGCTGTTGTCCAGTTTGTCCACGAGCATAGAATGTTCTTGAAACCTGAGCACCACCGAATGAACGGTTGTCAAGGTATCCACCGTATTCACGAGCAAACGGAACACCTTGAGAAACCATTTGGTCGATGATGTTGTTTGACACTTGAGCTAGACGATAAACGTTAGCTTCGCGTGCGCGGTAATCTCCGCCTTTAATAGTATCGTAGAAAAGGTTCTTGATCGAGTCACCATCGTTTGTGTAGTTCTTAGCAGCGTTGATACCACCTTGAGCTGCAATTGAGTGAGCACGACGAGGAGAATCCGAAATACAGAATGAAAGGACATTGTACCCAAGCTCGGCCAGAGTTGCGGCAGCAGAACCACCGGCAAGACCTGTTCCAACGACGATCACAGTGAACTTTCTCTTGTTCGCTGGATTGACTCGTTTCATTTCAAATTTATGTTTGTCCCATTTTTCAGAAAGAGGACCAGATGGAATTTTTGCATCTAAATTCATTTTACACTCCCTTCAAGTAGGCCCAGATAGAAATGAAGGCAAAGCCTCCACCAACTAGCACAGCATACAAGTAGCTAATGATTTTAATTTTTGGATAGTATTTCGGGTGATTCAAACCAAGTGACTGGAAGGCCGAAGCAAAACCGTGTGCTGTGTGAAGAGCTGCGCACACCATTGAGAAGATGTACCAAGCAACGCTCAGCGGGCTTTGGAAATACTCAATGGTTGTTCGGTAAAGATCTCTCATGGCCACACCATCAACGGTTGTTGGGTAGTATGTTCCAAATTTTAAACTGACTAAGTGAAGAATGATAAACGCAAGAAGCACAAGTCCTGTGTATGGCATCGTCGCTGACATGAAAGTTGTTCCACGGCCAGTGCGCTTTTTCACAGCGTATTTTCCTCGTGCCTGGTGATTTTCAAGATTCAGTTTGACCGCGAGGAACAAGTGAAGAAGAAAGATCCCCGTAAGAGCTGCTTCGATCAAATAGAGCACAGGCCCTAGTGAAGTCAGCTTGTGAGCGTAAATGTTGAAAGCGTTTGAACCAACCAAAAGTAAAAAGTTTCCTGAGAGGTGACCAACAAGGAATCCGCAAAGAAGGAGACCTGTGATCGCAACAAGATGCTTTCTACCAATGGAAGATCTAAAGTAATGATTAACAGCAGATGTCATCATACAGAAGTAACTCCCTTTAAAGGTAAATTGTAAAAGATTTGAAGGCGTTGTAGTCTGTTTAAATGTACCAGATTTGCGTAACTTGTCAGTTGTCGAATTGAGTTTTTCTAAATGTTAGGTACTCTTAACAACTGAATACATATCCAAACATAGTTTTCTATTTACTTCATAACTCACTATTGGACGCGGGTATTCTGGGGCCAGGAGTGGCGAAGGGTTATGGATGTCTTTTCCATTAAGGCCAGCAAGTTCTGGGACCCATTGGCGGATAAAATCCCCCTTGCTGTCAAACTTTTCACTTTGCGAGTAGGGATTAAATATTCGAAAATAGGGCTGAGAATCACAACCAGTACTTGAAGACCACTGCCATCCACCATTATTTGCTGCGAGATCAAAATCCAAGAGTTTTTCGGCGAAGTATTGCTCGCCTTTTTTCCAGTCAACAAGAAGTGTTTTGCACAGGAACGAAGCTACTACCATCCGGAGACGATTATGCATCATTCCAGTTTCATTTAAACATCGCATGGCCGCATCAACGAGAGGGTAACCAGTCTGGCCTTCACACCACGCTTTGAATTCCTTGCTACCTCCTAAGAACTTGACCTTGTCGTATTCCTTCTTGAAGGATCCTTGGACGACATGTGGGTAGGCGTCAAGAATCATGTGGTAGAAATCTCGCCAGATAATTTCTGAAACCCAGATTTTAGCTCCATCTGATTGGCGCTTAAAACCTGCTCTAAGCATATCCCTGACGGAAATATTTCCGTGTCTGATGTAGACCGACAGATTCGACGTCCCAGGAATGGCCGGGAAGTTACGAGCTTCGGCGTACTCATCAATCCGAGCATCAAATTGATTAAGGCGCTTGAGCGCAGCTTTTGTTCCACCGGGTAGAAGAGAAGGGGATTTTTGGAATCCAATTGTCTTGTACCAGTCTAAGATCAGAATGCTTTCTGGGTTTTTAAAAGTTCTGAGTTTTTTCAGGTTGCACTCAAAATCTGAAATGACCCCACCTTGTTCATTCAAGGTCTCGAGCCATTTATTTTTATAAGGAGTGAAAACTTTATAAATGCTTCCAGAGAGATTTAGGACTTCATGCTTTTCATAAAAAGCGGCGTCTTTAAATTGATCGAACCCAATTCCTAGGGCCATGAGCTTTTTTCCAACCTTGGCATCTCTTTCTTTGGCGTATGGTTCGTAGTCTCGGTTACAGAAGACATTCTTAACTTTAAGTTCCTGGGCGAGCTTCGGGATTTCTTCTTCTGGGTTTCCGTACTTGATGATGAGAGAAGATCCTTTTGAGACAAGTTCTTCTTCAAGTTCCAGAAGGGATTCGTAAATGAAAGTGACTCTCTTATCCTGTTTATCTGTGAGCTTATCAAGAATCTTTGGATCAAAAACAAAAACTAAAGTTGTCTCACCAGAAGCGAGTGCTTTAGAAAGTGCAGCGTGATCATGAAGTCGTAAATCTCGTCGTATCCAGCATAAATTTGTCATGGGGAGAGTTTCGCAATAAGAAGACCCCTTGAATAGGGGTCTTTTTTCTATTTTACTTTTATAACGCGGTCTCGCGCTTCGCCCGGAGCAGTGTATTCCTGGTATTTTCTGAGGATGGTTTCTTGTCCAGGGCCTTGAGGCATTTTCTGGATTTCAAGGAGAAGCTCTTGCTCTGCGGCCAAAATTCGTTCTGGGGAAAGCTTTTGAGCGAGTGGGCCGTATTCAAGTTCAGGATAGAAGAGATTGATAATTTCTTCTATCTCTGGATTCTCCTGCATCAATGCTTGCCTCACCAACTCTGGCCTGTGTGTGCCAATTTTACTTAACATTTCTGCTTGTAAAGATGCGAGATAGTCCTGACCTCCTGAGGAGTCTTGTTCGATTTTGATCAAAATATTTTCAATGTCCCGATGATGTTTTATGAGAACGGAAGTGATCGGTGTTATTGGATAGAGTTTGGGAGGACCTACCTTGAGGATTTTTGCAAAAGTTTTTCCTCCCGTTTTGTAAGCAAAGGCCGTCATTGGGTTATAAACTGGATAAAGAATAACCTTCTTGGCGAGCTTGGCGGCCTTTAAATTAAAGACGAGAATATTTCCAGCTTTCGATTTTGCGATGTAGGCCGTTCCACTCTTCATTGTTTTGACCATCACAGACAGAGCATACTTAATTTTCTTTCGCAAAGGAGAGAGTAGATATTTCTGAGCAACCTTTAGGGAAGTGGAGATCGCGATCCTGGCAGCTTTTGAAACCTTCGTAAGCTTAAGGACGTCATCAACTTTCGTTGAAGCTTTAAGTGCACTTTTAGCAAAGCGTGAGTTCTTAATGGTGCTAAGAGCTGCCTTAGATACCTTGAATGTTTTTGCAATTTTTACGGCACCATTTGCACCATACTTGGCCGCTGTAGCGAGACCAGCTGTGAAGAATGATGGGATGACTTCGGCGGCGATAATTCCCCAGACTGCACAAAATCCGTTTAGGAGTGACTTACATGAAACGCAGTCGATATTGTCAGTCGGTTGCAAGCACTCGGATGAGTGAGGAAGACCTTTCCATTTTTGGCAGAGGATATCTGTTTTCATCCACTCTTTTAACGCCGCAACTAATCCTTCCCAGACTTTGTACATCGTCCCTGAAAAATCTTTCATGAGTAGATCAAAGAAGCCAGTATCTTCAGAAGCTTTGGCCAGGGCAAGTTGTGAAGTCGACGAATGATCTTCGGCCTTTGTCATCCACTTCCACAAAGAATTGGCACCCATTTGGACAAGATCACCCATACCTTCAAAAAAAGACACAGTGGCCTTCCAAAATCCTGTGGCAAGTTGAACCATGCAACTATCATCACCCATATGGCAATCTTTCAATTTTGCTTTATCTGGAAGTATTGCTTCTGCGATATATCCTCCAATCAATAAAGAGCTGGAGACGTAGGCACAATGTAGATCATTGGGACAAGCTTTTCGGACTTCTTTTTTCTTTGGCTCCGTGCAACTCAGGCCTTCCTCAACTTTGGTGAGGACTGTGTCTGAGTCAAGGTTTTGGCAATCACCATTTGAGCAGCTCATTTTTTCTTCTAGTCTTGCTGTATGGCCCGCGAGTTCGGTTTCAAGTTGATTGATCTCATTGATGAGGATGAAGCATTCTTCAGACAAACTTACAAGCTCTTTGGCCCCTTCTTCCGGCAGACATTTTTGCGCGTAAACCTGATTGAGGTCATTGAGTTGGTTTACGATGTGTTCGATGCATTCACCATTTTCGCAAGATGGTGGAGCCGCAATGGCCACAAACGCTGGCGCTAGCGCTGAGATCAGGAAAATGAGAGCAAGCTTAAAAGAAATGAACTTTGTCATACCTTAAATACCACCACAGTCCAGTGTTGAAATGAGCTCACTAAAATCTTTGTCATGCTCTTTGTTCTCAAATAGGCGAAGTGATTTGGAAAAAATGACTCTTCCTCTGCACTCAATGTAGTAGGATTTTTCGTTGTAACTTTTTCCTTCGTGAGTGTAGTTGAAACCAATGCGATGGACCTTATGGCCACGGCCATTAACAACCATCTCATATGGATCGAACGAGAGAACAGACGCCCCAACTGTTTGGGCCCATTTCTTTCGACCTTCTTGATAATCTTGTTTTTTATCGGAGAGCGATTTCATATCAAGTTCAACGTTCGCTCCAGTGTCGGTGAATGAAATGTTTGAGCGCTGACCTTTTGACTGTGGAGAAAAATAAATGAAAGGCATGCCAAATAAATCTTTTCCAAGCGTCCATTTATTTTTTTCTTCGATAAAAATGGATCGGTTGTTTCTTTTGAGCTCGAGGGGAGCGGCATAAGCTGTAGTGCAAATGAAAAGCAGAGAAGCAATTAAATTTAACATAGTGAGGCTCCTATTGCAGCCGTATCGGAACGAGAGGATTTAAGGATGAGGGAGAAACAATCTTTATCTGTTAATTTTAGATGAGATCCAAAATCAAACCGATCTTGTCAAACTTCTGGTACGAGTGCTGATGTTTAGAGGATACGAAGCTTTTGTCTTTCTGAGGTCCCTCTTCCAGGTGCTGTAACAGATCTAGGTCTTCATCAGTGACTTCTAGAAACTGAACCACATCATGTTGATCTTTGTAGATACAGAGAACATGCTCTTTTTCAAAGACATTGATGTTGCCCAAGGAAGCCTCTAAAAGCATCTTTTTTACATCAAACTCTAGGCTTAAAAAAAGTGCTGTCGGATTAAGATAGATTCCAGGACTTTTCGGGACTGAATCCGTCGAAGACTTTATATCGAATACTGCTAATTCATAAAATGCCAGTTCAAAAAGATAGAGAGGACAGTCCCCGTCGAGAGCTTTTTGTTGAAGATATTCTGGGAAAGAGAGATCAGCAAATTCCGATCGATATTCTTCAGTGACCGCTTCCCAATCAAGATCAGAAAAGAGAGTGAGACTAGGAAACATTTCTTGTAATGAACTCATCGTCTCACTCCCGGTCAATTACTTCTTCTTCACTTTTTTAACGCTTTCTTGATGACCTGGATGGTGGGCCTTGTGGTCATGTTCTTTGTGATGAGCTTCATCGTGCTCATGGTCGACTTTATCCTTTTCGACGTGAGTGTGCTCTACGTCGTGGCCAACTTTCTTTTTTCCTTCTTCATGATGATCTGCAAAGGCCACAGAAGTTAGGGACATTGTTACGACAAGTATTGTAAATAATTTCATAGAACCTCCAGTTGTTGTGACGTTGACTTTTCGGCTAGATGAAGATGAGATATGAGAAAATATGATTAATTATCCGGTAGAAAAATACATAGACCTTGAAAATAATCCATACCTTCTTGGTCGGATAACGATCCACCATGTGAAAGAAGATTTTCATGCTGAAGTGGATATAATCAATAAAGAATCACATAAGATTTTTAAACATGTGGATATTGTTTACCAACAGCACTCGGCAGAAGAGGCGCTAATTATTGGTGTGCAAAGGCTCCGGCATTTTCTTGAAAAGGTTGAGAGTCATAATTTTGAAGTACCGGATAAATCAAGACTTAATTAGAGGTTACGATGGGACTATTTAAAGTGGATGACATGACCTGTGGTCACTGTGAGAAAGCGATTAGAGCTGAGCTCACAAAAGGCGACGGTAGTGTTGAGGTTCAAGTGAATCTTAAGGATAAAACGGTTAAAGTCGAAAATCTCGCCGATGACCGAGTTCTTTTTATCTTGAAAGAAATTGGCTACACACCTCAAAAAATAAATTAGGTTTTATGCTTCAACTAGAGTTCTTCCCCAGGATGGAACTAAAATCTCTCCTCGATTTTCAGAGGCTCGAGTCTTCTCAGTTGAGTGCAACGGAATTAAAGGCCTTAATTGGTCTTCCTCATTTTTTCTCTTCCCCCAAGGCCAACAATCTTATTTGTGGTGAACATTCCGCCATAGTGGATAGAATTCTTGGATTTAGAATTCAGTACATCGAAGAAATGTTGATTGAAGAGGCCCGTGGATTCAGTTCTGATGAAGAGTTTGAAAGTCTGGGCCCTGGGCTTCATAATGGGGCACAGACATGGGTTGGGCTTAGTCCTCAAACCTTGCAAACACCTTACTCTGAGTGCTTAAAGATTCTTCAGTTGTTAAACATCAAACCTTATCAGCACATAGTTGACCTTGGTGCGGCCTATGGGCGAATGGGAATTATTGTGGGGGGGCTTTATATCAAAAATATATTCACTGGTCATGAGTATGTTAAGGCCCGTGTGGACGAGGGGAATCGGATTTATAAAGAACTGGGTCTTCAGAAATCGAAACTTCTTCACCAGGATCTTGCGCACCCAGCATTTGAAATACCAGAAGCGGATATTTACTTTATCTATGATTACGGCCAGATCGTTCATATTGAGCATACCTTAAATCAGCTCAAAGGCGTTGCTCAAAAAAGGCCTATAAAAATAGTTGTGAGAGGTGAATACACTCGGAAAATGATAAAAGAAAAACACACCTGGCCTTCGCTTCAATATGAAGGCAGACCGGATCAGGGACTCAGCATTTATTCTGCCTATATCTCCTGACATCTCCAAGGATCTTGGCCTGTCGGTTTTTGTTTTTTGTCCGAAAAAAGAAGACATTTTTTTTTGATCTTGTGATTCACGGAAATGTAGGGGTGAACGCGTTCGAATTTCTTTTCGTTCTTATTCCATGCTGTCATTTTTAAAAAATCATTTAAGTCTTTAAAATAAATTTTGAACGGGAAATTATTGAAGGTAAGTTCCGGATTAATCGCAAAACTGTTGTTGGTGTAGTCCATCCACAGAGGAAGTTCAATCTCTTGAAAGATATGTTCTGTTCCTTCAATTGTAAGCTTGCCCATCTCTAAATTGTAGTTTTCTTGAAACGAATTAAAGCTAAAACCATTTGCAACTGGTTGGACGAGTTCGATCGAATAATTCGTATCAACGACACCTTTTGGGGTGAGTGTTTTGAGATCAAATTGCAAAATCACGAGCTTATCTTTGAAAGGTTGGTTTTCCTTAAGGACAATGACCCCTAAGGTATTGTCATCTAGCTTGTAGCCGTGAGATTTGCTACACAAGGTACCTTTTCCCATAAGAAATCGGTAAGTATGTTCTTGAGAAAGGCTTATGTTGAGGAGATTAGGTTTGATCTTTTCTCTTTGGTAAAAAATATACTCGCCATAGCCCTTATCGTTTGGCTCACTGAATTTATTTCCACCTCTGATGAGAAGTTCCAGTTTTTTTCCTTGATAAGTACAGTAGGTGTTGTCTCTTGGGAACGACTTTTCAAAGAGATTGGTAGAGTCCGACGTGGCCCATAGATTAAGGGATAGAAGAAGTAAAAATACCATAGCCATTATCATAGCTGAAAGTACTGTCTTCTGAAAAGAGAGAGGGTAGATTATATTCGGCCTGGAGAGAGAGTTGTCAAAAAAATGTGCAAGTAAGCTGTTAATAAAGTTATGGCCTCCAAGTCTAATTCATACCGCTTTGATGAGTGTTTAATCTTCGAATAAAGGCCTGTTAGATCGCAAGATTTAAGATAGTATCCCGGTCGTCCTCTAAGACTTAACGGTGAGAAGGTATATGAAGAGCACTCTAATGCGTGGAATTGCGGTTTTTTTTGTCTTGCTTGTCGCAACTTCTGTCATGATGGATATTTTTAAAACAAATTTTGGGAATGTGGATTTTTTCCAGAAGCATGGTTACTTTTTTCTCTTTTTTATCACTTTTTTTCCACGACTCACTTTGCTTTTCTCATCAGTTGTGACCGGCGGAGTTTTTTGGTGGCTTGGATTTATTTTTTGCCCACGAGTTCTTGTGGCAAGTTTAGCGACGGTTGCTTATTTTCACACCAATCCTCTTTTGGTGGTTGTAAGTTGGCTTGTTGCTTTGGGTGGAGAGACGGTAGAGAAAGTAGGTCTTGGTGGCAACCGAGGACGATTTGTTTTCCGTACCTACCGTGGAGGATTTCCTAGTGGGTTTGAAAATCCCATGGGCAGAAGTGAAAAACCAACTGCGATAAGTAAAAACGATGCGATTGAGGCAGAGTTCACAAAAAAATCATAAGTATGGCAAAAAAAGTTTTAAGATCCGATCTCGAAATTCATGGCATTGCTCCTAATCTTCTTTTGAAAGATGTAGAAAACACTGCGCCTTTCTTATTCAAAGGGGAGATTCAGCTTGAGGGAAAAGAACGCAGCTACCTAGCGAAGCTTGTCTTTTATAAAAAGAACCTAAGTGCCCTTAAGCATATAAACCTCACTGAATACTTTACTCTCTGCATGGCCGCCCATTGGGCCACTGCCGGAACTTTTGTTCCAACCAATGTCGATAACCAAATCCGTGAGGGCCTTTGGAAGCATAAAGACATCCTAGGCCATATTGAGCGGATGGCGAAAATAACCATCGAGTCCTGGAAGTGGGACTACGAACAGGTCACAAATCGAAAGGCCTACAATCTCACAAATGGTCAAGTCATGAGTACCCATGAAGGAACATGGCTGAGTGTTGCGATTGGGGCCTATAATGCTCTTCTTAAACACAAGAAGATGGAACTCGCTGATGAAGTCGCAGATGTGATTTTAGAAGAAATCAAAAAAGAAGAAGATCTTTTGACTGAGCTTCGAGAAAAACGGGATCATATTAATTTTTTACGTTCCACTGCACTCATGGCCCATAATTTTGGAGACCTTGATCGTGTAATGGATCAGTGGGAAATGTCCGAGGAGAATCTTTTTAGGCAAAGAATCTATAAGCTTGGTCACCAACTCAACCCAGCTTACTCTCCAATTCTTGCCTATGCTGGTCAGGTGAATAAAAAGTTTTTGTCGGTGGAGAACCACCGGCATATGTCTATGCGACAGGCGCGTTCACTTCGGAAGTCTCATCAGTTTTTGATTCCGGTTGGACCATTCATGGATCAGTGGGGGAAGACTCTTGGCTCGTCAAAGATGTTGAGCTTACCTGAATTAGGTGAAATTGTGAGTTGTTTCTTTGAAGGGTATAAAAGGCAGAACCAGGCCTTTGGTTATGCTCGTGCCTACAGGGGATTAGTGCAGGCACTTCCTGCGGGACTTGGAACACTCGAAGCAGACCTTCCGTTTGACCTTGTCGCAGAAATAAAAAAGTCTCCATTTTCAAAAATTGCCCAGAGATCAGAGGAAGACTTTGAAGATGAATTCAAAAAGAATCTAGAAGAGTTTGTCTGCCCACTAACGAGTCTTAAGTTTTAAAAAACGACTGATAAAATTAAACGAAAGCGATGTTCGGCCATGATAAAATTCGATAACACCTTCCGCACACTGCCTCCCTTCTTTTACGAAAACGTTGTTCCTACTCCTATAAAAAATCCTAAGCTCATCCACCGTACAAAATTAAGTGATGAGTTGAATCTTAATCTTTCCGATTCAGAGCTTGTTGAATGGATTAATGGGCAAAAAAAACTTGAAGGCGAGCAGCGAATTGCGACTCGCTACGCTGGACATCAGTTTGGTGTGTGGGCCGGTCAATTGGGAGACGGGAGGGCGATTTCTTTAGGAGAAATCGTAAACGAAAAGGGGCGTTTTGAGATTCAAACAAAAGGCTCAGGACTTACTCCTTTTTCACGTATGGGGGATGGAAAGGCGGTCGTTAGATCTTCGGTACGTGAGTACTTGTGTTCGCAGGCGATGGCCGGACTAGGGATACCTACGACGGATGTCTTGGCACTTTTAGTTGGCGAGGATGATGTTTATCGAGAGAAAGTTGAAAAGAGTGCGGTTGTGGCGCGAGTTTTTCCAACCAATATTCGCTTTGGTCATTTTGAAATGTGCTTTCATTTTAATAAACATGAAGAACTGAAGGCACTCATTGAATACACAAATAAAAATTTCTTTCCTGGGCACAGTCTGGAGGGAATGGTTCAAGAGATTGTGAAGCGGACAGCAGAACTCATGGCCCGATGGCAGAACGTCGGATTTTGTCATGGAGTCATGAATACTGACAATATGTCTATCCTCGGGATCACCATTGATTACGGGCCATTTGGTTTTTTGGAAGACACAGTTCTTAATTACGTTTGCAATCACTCGGATCATCGTGGGCGTTACGCCTACAATCAGCAGCCTTCAATTGGGATGTGGAATCTCGAGCGTCTACTTGTTTGTTTTCTGAACGTCGTTCCGAAAGAAAAACTGCAGGAAATATTGAATGAATACCCTCGCTATTTCGAACAAGAGTATCTTCGTCTCTCTCGCCTTAAAATGGGCCTTGAGCTGAATGAAGCAGGTGACCATGAGCTCCTGGTTGAGGCGCTTAAGATGCTCTCCTCCTTATCGATTGATTACACTTTTTTCTGGCGGTCGCTTTGCGATTATGGGCCTGGTAATAGAGAAAGTTTCAAAGCGCTTTGGGATTACTACGGAAACCGGGAAGAGCTCAATTCTTGGTTAGAAAAGTATTCTGAGAGGCTCAAGCGTGAAGGGTCAGTGCAAAAAGAGCGATCCAAAAAAATGAAAGAAAACAATCCGAAGTATGTTTTAAAAAATTATATTGCACAGGAAATTATAGAAGATGTGGAAATGGGCAATAGTTTGAAGTTAAGAGAATGGCTTCAAGTTTTTCAAAATCCATTTTTAGAGCATCAAGATTTTGAACGCTACGCTGGACCGACACCACCAGAGCACAAAAACTACGAAGTTTCCTGCTCTTCCTAGGTGAGGCTTTGGAGCGCTCTTTTAAGTTCGACTTCATCCAAAACATGGGATTTAGACTCCATCCACTTTCCAATCTCACTGCATCGAGTGGTGACAATTCTTAGGACCTCTTCCCGAGCAAGATCTTTGTCGTTGGTTTCGACAATATGCCAAGGACATTCTTTGGTGTTGGTCTTGGTGATCATATCATTCGTGGCCTTGACGTATGCATTCCACATCGAACGGTTTCGGATATCGTCTTTAGTGATCTTCCACTGTTTGTAGGGATCTTTCATTCGCTCTTCAAAGCGCTTCAATTGTTCTGCTTTAGAAATTTTCAAAAATATTTTTATAATCTTCACCCCATCATCAGTCAGAAGTTTTTCAAACTGATTAATTTCGGTGTAGGCCCTCTGCCAAGTATTTTTAGGAATTAATTTTTCCACTCTTTCGACCAAGACTCGTCCATACCAGCTACGATCAAAAACTGCGATCATGCCTTTCTGTGGAAGCTTTTTCCAAAAGCGGTAAAGATAGTGTTTCCCTTGCTCCTTATTTCCAGGAGGGCCAATGGGGTGAACTCGAAATCCTCGAGGATCTAAGTTTTCAGTCAGCCTTCTGATAGCGCCACCTTTGCCAGCAGCATCGAAGCCTTCAAAGACAATAATGACTCTTTCTTTGCGATGAAAAGTACCTTGAGCAATCCGGAGCATTTTGAGTTGAAGTTTTTTCAGCGCACTTTTTTTATCATCTTTTGACATGGGAGAGGGCCTCGCTGAAATTTTTTACGGCCGCAGCACTTGTACTAAAGTAAAGTGCTGGTTCAATGAGTTCAAGTTCCATCAGGGCAAACTTGTTTTCAATCGGTACCATATCTACGCGAGCATACAGTAGATCGTCTTCCACCGCAGCCATGATCTTGTTAGCAGTTTCTAGGAGTTCAGGTGAAGGAGTGTGGGGAATAACGTTTCCACCAAATTGTTCTTGAACCCTGAATTCTCCTTTCACAGGAACTTTTTTCAAGGCATGCGAGAACTTTTTGTTAAAATAGATAAGAGAGAATTCACCTTCTGCGATCTGCGGTAAGAAAGGCTGGCACATCCAGTCGCCTTCAGTGGTGATACTTCGATCAATTGTGTTTTTATTCATCACGATGGTTTTATAAGAACCTGCAGAAATCGCCGGTTTGATCACAACTTTCTCTGGCCAGTGTGACGGGATCACTAATTCTTCATCGAACTTAAAAAAGACGGTTGGAATAATAAAGACACCTTTTTTCTCCAGGAGACTTAAGTAGCCCTTATGAATATTCCACTTCACAGTGTCGAGTGAATTGCACAATGTTGTTTGAGAAGAAATGAGTTGAAGTTTTTTAAAAAAAGCTTCAACCGACTTCATGTAGTCCCAGGTCGATCGGATCAGTACCAAATCATATTGTGCCCAGTCCGTTTCATGAGTCCAGGAAAGAGGAGTAATTGTATGTCCTTTTGACTCTAGCTCCTTAACGAGAAGAGTATCATCGGGGACATAACCAGCAATCTCATCACATGATAAAAAAACGATATTCATTCGAAAACTGTAGCACCTTTTTTATCAGCCATAAGTATAAAAAATATTAATATATTTAATTAATTTTATATAATTTATTTTTAATTAATAAAGAACGATAATAAAGGCAACAAAAGAGGAAGGTATGAAGAGAAGATCTTTTTTAAAAAAAACTACTGTAGCCGTTCTCACAACTTTTCCTCTCTCACAACTTATAGCGAAGAGTTTAACTAAAGGAGGTTCTATGATTATTCACCTATCAGAAACAAGAGGTCTTGCTGACCATGGCTGGTTAAAAAGCCGGCATACTTTTAGTTTCGCAAATTATTATAACCCAGAGCGGATGGGCTTTGGTGCCTTAAGAGTTATTAACGATGACTCCGTTGCGCCAGGGATGGGATTTGGCACTCACCCTCATCGAGATATGGAAATCATTTCAATCCCTCTGAGCGGTGCTCTTGAGCACAAAGATTCAGTCGGGAATTCGAGTGTGATTAAGCACGGAGAAGTCCAAATCATGTCGGCGGGAACAGGAATTGCTCACTCAGAGTACAATGCTTCAAAAACGGACGCTGTGAAGTTTCTACAGATTTGGGTACTTCCGGAAAAGATGGGAGTGACTCCTCGGTATGAGCAAAAAGTTTTCTCTGCAGAAGAGAGAAAGAATAAACTCTCAATGGTCGTTTCGCCAGATGGGAGACAGGGCTCTGTGATGATTAATCAGAAGGCCTTCTTTTCTTTGGTGGACTTGGATGAGAAGAATGAGGTTACCTATGGGCCGCAAATCAAGGGACAAGGAGTTTATGTCTTTATTCTTGATGGTATGGTTAAGGTCAACGGGAAAGATTTTAGCTCGCGAGACGGAGTCGGTTTAACTGACGTGAGTGAGGTTAAGCTACATGCCTCAACTGCCGCGAAAATCCTCCTGATGGAAGTTCCACTTTAGTCAATTTATCCTAGGAGGTATAAATAAAATTATATCTCCTTGGAAAGACTCGGTTATCAAAATAAAAGTTAAAATCATTGAACTTTTTGCCGAAGAGTCTTCTAATAAAGGATTCAAATGTTTGATATAAATTTCGTAAACCCGTTCCTAAGTGCCACCCTAAAAGTCTTAAAGATACAAGCACAAGTGACTGCGGAGCCTGGAAAGGTATTTGTTAAAAAACCAGGGGACAAACTCAAAGGTGATGTCTCAGGAGTGATTGGGATTGTGTGTGAAAAGTTCAACGGATCCGTAGTCATTAGTTTTCCAGAAAAGACTTTCCTCAATGTGATGTCGAATATGCTTGGAGAAGAGTACACCGAGCTTACACAAGATATTCTGGATGGTGCTGGAGAGATCACTAACATGATTTTCGGTCAAGCAAAAGTGACTCTCAACGAGCGCGGATATGGGATCAATATTGCTCTTCCGCAGGTCATTTCAGGCAAGGAGCATTCACTCTCGACGAGTTCTAAAGGTGCGACAGTGGTTATTCCTTTCACAAGTAGTGCAGGGGATTTCTTCGTAGAGATTTGTACTTCAATTTAAGTGATATATTAGAAGACTCCTTATCAATTCTAGCTCAATAAATCGTAAGGTCCACCTTTCTCGATTGCCCTTTTATAAGCAGGACGAGCCTGGATTTTAGCGAGGTAAGCAGTGAGCTTTGGGCGATTGATTAAAAGCTGTCTCGATTGGCCTGCTTCTATCGGAAAACTCATTTGTATATCGGCCGCAGAAAATTCTTCTCCAGCGAACCAGGTATTTTTAGTGAGTTCAGTTTCCATGAAATCGAAGTGAGTTTTAAGATTCGGATTAATAAAAAACGCTTTCACGTTAGATGAAATAATCTTTGCAATAGGCTTCATCATAAACGGAGAACTTGATTCTATTTTATTAAAAATTAAAGTAAGTAGAAGAGGAGTCATCGCTGAGCCCTCAGCGTAGTGAAGCCAATAAGTGTATCTGAGTAGGTCTTTCTCACCAGATGGTTTGAGTTTTCCGTGAGCGTATTTGTTCATTAGGTATTCTATGATGGCGCCGGACTCAGCAATCACGAGATCTCCGTCAGAGATCACAGGAGATTTTCCCAGAGGATGAACTTTTTTTAGTTCGGCCGGTGCGAGCATCGTGAGTTTATTTCTTTCATAGTGCTTGATCTCATACTCAAGATCGAGCTCTTCTAGGAGCCAGAGAATACGCTGAGAGCGGGAATTATTTAAATGGTGAACAATGATCATTAGGTAATATTAATCACAAATAACAGATCCACAACCTTGATTGCTGGTAGATGTTTTAATGTCTGAGTTAACCAGTTGAATGAGACCAAAAAAGATCATAACTAAAATTAAGTTGCGCATATAAGATCCTAAGTATTATTTAGCCTTAAGATACGGTATTTAGGATTTTATGACAGATATCTTGCAAAGATTACAATTTGCACTTAGGGGGCAAGAGGCTGTTCAACGATTTCAACGACTTCCTTCATAAGGGCAGTAGTCATTTGAGAGGGTCTATTGACAATGGCCCTCATAAAGAGGTCCTGATGGGTGAAACTGAAAGCAGCACGGTTCTTTTTATGAACTTCACTTTGAGTCATTCCAAAGTACTTACCTTTCATCGTGATTAAGCGAGAGAGGCCCTTATATGTCAGAATACCTTTCACTTCAAAGTCAGTGAGGTCGCCGATAAACTTTGTGCTCTCAAAACTTGCATGGCTAGAAGATGCTTGGAGTTTTGAATCTGAAAAATTCTCTGCAATTTCAATTAGGCCGTTCATTTTCAGATTCTTTTCAAGAAGGGTCATTTTGGAGTGCTCAGGATCTAGCTGAAAAATACCACGAGGAGTGGCCGCATGGATCATTGTTCCACAGATTAAAAGAAGACCAAAAAAGAGCGTTTTCATGGGCTTAATGTAAATTTCTTTTCAGTAATTGAGTAGTCAAATATTCATAAAAAAGAAAAATTTAGATTCTTTCTTAACGGCCCCAAATAAGTTATATTCTCAAGACTTATGGGCCTGCCCAGGTTTCGACTGGGAACTAGAAGGATTGAGTGCGTGCAGTGGTTGATCGACAGGCCACTTCAAAAGTCGATCACAAGTTAATCGGCAACGATTACGCAATGGCTGCTTAATTTAACTACGTTAAATTGACTCCTGAGGGGCCAGCACCGATAACAAAAAGCTGGTAAAGACGTTGGCAGAACGTCCGTAATCTAAACTGCAGAGAGATCAGGTGTTGTTACTCTTTAAAAGCAACGACTGTTTGTTGGTTCAGTAAAAATCAAAAATAGTATTTGTCCTAACTGACAAGAGACGCACGTGGGACTCTCTACTGGAAGGTTCTTAGGACGTGGGTTCGATTCCCACCAGGTCCACCATTCATCGCAAGCGAACCACCGTACAGTGGTGGTTCGCAAA
>JACCDH010251547.1_pt1 | contig 21380 bp, 20 predicted proteins | sample 7442481 | NCBI WGS metagenome assembly JACCDH01 (sample SAMN15323433, study PRJNA562643) | freshwater metagenome | isolation source: river surface water | place: USA:Blue River Watershed | collected 2017-08-15
AAGCGATGCACCGTGCCGATCCCGACCAAGGCGCCGCGCTCGATCAGCCGCGCCTGATCCTCGATCAGGGTCATGTCACCCTGCTCGGCGATCAGTTCACGAATGAAGCCGCGGTGCGCCTCGATCTTGCCAGAATGCCGGTCACCACCCCGCGGCTTGGCCACGGCCCGGCCATACTCCAACGCAAGCCGTCGCCAGCGGATCGCACTCGACACGCTGACCCCAAAGCGGGCGGCCGCTGCATGGCAGGCCTTCAATCGCTGCGACAACCCTGTCCCGAAGATCCTGTGAAAGCGTTCGCGCCATCCATGCTGGCCTCCCGCCACCAGCAGGAGGTCTGAATCACATCAAGCCGCGGATGAGAAACCCGACGAGTCCGTTCGTGTGGCAACCGCTCTAGCCCAACGTTAAATAATTTCCGCATCGAGATAATCGAATGCCGCCCGGAAATCGTAAGACCGGATTAGCCGTCCAGAGTTTAGCTTTTCCTTGGCAAAGGCTTCACGATTGGCCCAAACTCGCTGCGCCAATGCTTTGTTGCGCTTGCAAAGCTTCGTCAACTTATCTGAAACAGGAAAACGCTCAATTAAATCAACCGTCACATGAAAGCCATCCCCATATGTTCGCCAGTAGTCAAAAAATACATTAGACGAAATGATTTGGAGAACGAGGCTATGCATATCGGGGGAACTTATTTTGATAGGGATACAACCGGGGGCGGAAGCATCATAATCTCTTATGCCGATATAATTTCTTGCAACACCCCCGACCGCAAATGCAGGTTTTCCGATTTTTGACAGAAACATACGCAGTGGCTGGGCTCCAGCTGACATGCGCAGATAATCAACAAGCATGCCGGTTGCAGGGCGAGGAATCTGCTCGCTCGGATCTTCATCGCTGTATGGTCGAAAAATAGGGATTGCGGTAAGTAAACTCTCACGCTCAGCAGCTGACCAGCTCAGGAGGGGAGACGCTTCGCGAAGTACAGGGTTGGGGCCACCAATGTTCAGGATTGTGCAGCGCTGGCTATTAGCCCTGTTCGTGTTCTTGCTGTCAGGCTTTCCGGTCTTAAAAAGGCTATCAGGGATGTTGTCGTAGCTTGACGAACTTACACCCATTCCAGCCCGCCGAATCAATGCACGCAATTCCGTATAATCGCGACTGAAGCATACTGACAAAGGGACAACTAAGCTAATGCCCTTAACGCCACGGTACGATAGCATTAATTCCAAGAAATCGGCGTAGAGGTTGCGCCATCGAGCGCCGCGCTTATTGCTAACAAAAGGCGGATTTCCTACAAAAATGGCATTCTGTATACTATTAGTCTCACACCATTTAAGGAAATCATTTTGCACGAGGCCGATCTTTTTGAAACTTACACCTAATGAAGTTTCTATTTTTTGGATCTGCTCTGAAAAAAATCTTAATGCAGCCAAATTGATATCTACAACGTGAAAACTCAAGTTGGCTAGGCATTCGGGAGAAGCACCAAGCTGCGCCGCCTTTTTGAGGAAACTGAATACGAACATCCCAGAGCCTGCCGAGGGTTCTATAAAGTCATGGGATGATACGAACGCGAGCAACGAACTTAGGTCTTGAATGCGGTGGTGCCGGAAAAACAAATCCCAGAAGTGGGCAGCTACGTCGGCAGGCGTATAATACGATCCGCTGTCCTTACGCTGCTGAAAGGCGTCGCTTCCGCCTTGGCGCGATAGTTCCAATTCCGAGGCTTCGGCAGCCGCAATGGCCTGTTCGATAAGGTCAAGCCATATGGTTCGTGCGTTGTCCGTTCCGGGCCCTGATTTTGCTAGAAGGTTCATGCTCTCTTCCTACCTCGCACACCCTCGATCGCAAGCACAATAGAGGTAGGAATGTGCAATTTGTTCTATATATGTTCAATAGTTGATCGTGGAATAGCCCACAACACCTAAGATGCCATCACAACTGCCCGAACACGGTCTGGATCGAGTGCCGATCCATTGGCAAAACGCTCAAGAGCCTCCAAACCGGAAAGTCTCTTTACCTTAACCGTGGTCTCAGGAAGTCCAGCAAGCTCTACTTGGCCATCAGACCAAAATCCATCTTCGTGCTCGGGCCCGGGCACTACAAATATGTTATATGTTCGGGCCAAGCCTCGGTCGCGTGCAGCGTCAGCCAAGCAACGCTGATACCAAAGCTGTTTGGCGATATCATTCACACCGGGCTGGCCTTGAAGGTTTGGCGGCATCGATAGGCGATAATATTTGGCGTCAGCTATCAAAAGATGCTCGCGTGCTCCATCTCGGATTCGGGTAACTATGTCGGGTTCAAAGGTGTCAGCGGCTCGCGCATGCCCGTCCGCAGAATACCAAATTGGATTAGGTATACTTGCCTGCCATTGTTCCCGCTCGTTGCCCAGAGCAAATGCACATGCTTTTTCCCAAACGTCATAAAATGCGCTTGTACCAAATAGTGCAATGCCAGAGTTTTCTGCCTTTCCAATTGCGGTCAGCCAAGCAAGAAGCATCGGTAGCAGCCGCATCGCTCTATCTGAGAAAGCCTCGCGCATCTCCTGGCCAATTTTGATCTGGCATAATGATATCGGGGGCAGGTCACCAAAGGGCTCGAACGGCTCATGATCAAGGTTGAGAGGCCCAAAACCCAGAAGATGGCCAAAATATGCTGCAGCGCTCTCGACGATTTGCCGGTGTAAACGGCTAACGAAGTGATCTCGATCTCTCGTGTCTGACCGAGTTAGTGTTTCCATGTATATTGGACTGCCAGATGAGATGACTGGCGTGATGGTTTCAACTGTTCGACGCCAGCTAATTTGGCCTCGCCCGTTCACCTCTTCACGTTCACGGACGCGGCGATAAATTCCAGCGCTGAGATAGTCTCGAATTAACCAGTCCGCGATGGCAAGTGCGTTGAGGTCAGTCTGACTTGCGGCAGGATCGAGAAACGGCGCCTCGTCTCTCTTTTGTGGCTGCCAGCGCGCATAGCGTCGCAATGCACGAATAACTTGTCTCATGGTGTATGCGACGTTCGTAGAGCCTGCCGGGAAAATCTTAGGTAAGATTTGGAATTGGCGCCCGCCAGCAATCGCAACTCCGACAAAGCGCACACGCAATGAGTTATCGCGGTCGGGAGAAAGCACGCCATTTTGAATCAGCGTATTTCTCACACCCGGTTCGGGAAACAGTGCTGTCAGTCGAGGGGCTGACAGCACTTCCTCTTCATTGAGAATTTCAACTGCTTTGGACGACCGCACCGAAGTCTATCCCATCGGCGAAAATATTTTCGCCCTTATCATAAGATTCAGCGAGAGCCCCATAGCTAAGGGTTTTACCCCTAAAAAGTGCTTCGGGATTATGACGCACAACATCGTCGCGGAGATAGAGGAGCAACTTATTCTTAAAGGCCTTGCCATCATCCAACTCATCCTGACGCATGAAGAACGGCCCCAAAAGTCTGTCTTCCGGGACATCTAGATTGCGAAGGTGCTCATTAATGGTAGCCCGAAATGTGTTCCAAAGTACCTTCCCGCCGATAAATTTGAGATAGATCATCCACTCAGCAGTAACGTCTTCAGATTCGTTGAGGGGCATATACTCGAAAGTCCAGCGTCGTTTGAATGCTGCATCCAGGGGCATTACGCCCTGATCCGCGCTGTTCATCGTCGCCCAAAGATAGAGGTTTGCAGGAAGCCGAACCGATGCAGGCAATCCATGCGAACGCAAATGGTCTTGTGCTTCAGTTGGCAGCATTACGGAAAACTTTCCATTTCCCTGACTGTCCCGGTCGAGAAGCTGAAATACCTCACCAAAAACGGCTGGTGCATTGGCTCTATTAAGTTCCTCTATAACCAAGACGAAATTATGCTCTGGGTTTTTTAGTGCGCGGACTAGAAGACGAAGAAAGGGTCCTGGAACAAACGCATAATCAATTACTGGCTCGTGCCTTCCCGCGTCGGTCACTTTGTCAGCCGCCAAAAGCATCCCAGATACTTCACGATAAATCGGCACCGGCCTGTAGGCACCGACCAGCTGGCCGTATGTATAATCTGGGTGAAATGTGACCCGCTCATGCAGCATATCATCGGCGAAAAAGGTGCTTACCTCGATGTCAAGCCGATGGCTCTTGCCCGTGCCTGGAGCCCCATAAATGATCCTGTTTCGAGGAAGATCTGAAGGAACGGCGTTGGGAGAAGCGTCAACTTTGTCGGTCGGGGATTCTCCCTCGATACCAGTATCATCCTCCGGTTCTCCATCGCGCGCTTTCTCTATGGTGTGCTGACCAACCATGAGCTTCTCGTGAAGTTCATGCATATTCTCGACGTAGTAGGCGAGGAGGTCTGGTTGAAAACAACAGACTAGCCGATTTTTGCCGTCTATGGATTGCCCAAAGCCATTTCGCATAGCATCCGCGAGGGCGGGAACACGGACGTAGCAACTACTGGGCTGGGCATGATTACGATACGCCGCAGCATCCCAAGCTGCGATGACTGTTTTGTTGTCGCGGGTATACAGGCCGAGCAGAAGGCAACGCTCTGGGCCATTGTTCGGGAGTTCGAATTCCCGCTTATGCTCTATGTAGTCCCGGCTAAGCTGGATGCGCTTTTCTTCAGTATGACGGCTCGCATAGGCGAGGTTGGGGAATATGAAGACGTTCAGCTTATACGCACGTCCACCACAAGAGACTTGCATAATCGTCCGCCTTTTGGGCTCATCGGAAGACATATTGTCAATCTTCCAGCCACGCGCTGTGAACCCAGAACGGAGGATGTTCTCCCGTTGCAACATGGATGGGTGAGTGGGATCATAGTCATCGACCATACGCCCATCGCCAGTCGCTTGTTTGCTAATTTTGGCCATAATCAAAGCTGCTCAATCAAATGGCGCACCATCGCTTCACCTAACAAACAAGGCACTGCATTGCCAATCTGCCTTTGAATGGATCGACGACTGCCCACGAATTTATAGTCTTTGGGGAAGGTCTGAATACCGGCTATTTCAGGAACCCGGAGCCGCCTACTGGACCAATGGAACGGCCCCACCCATGGCCCAGGCTGAGCAGCAATCGTTATTGATGGCTCATCTGGGTGGAGTTTGTGCAGAAAATTCCAGAACCGGCTTCCCGATCGGAAAGTGCGGCCACGATACCCCTCTAAACGCGACAGTGCGATGTAATTTTGTCCAGGCGGAACATTCGCGAGTTCGTTAGCATATGTTCCGTTTATTGTAACTTCGCTGGGCTCAAAGAACTCGTCTGATTCATATCCCTGAATAAATTTCCCTACACCCTCGTGTGGCTTTAGACCATAAAGATCAGGGGTGGCTGAGTGAGTTGCTTTCGGCTGTGGCGGAGTGGATCGGCCTCGTTTTCGGATGCCAAAAATAAATACACGCTTCCTTTTTTGAGGCACGCCATAATCAGCTGAGTTGGCTTTATGCAATGTGCAACGGTAGCCCAATGCGTCAGCAGCACCTAAAAAGCCTTCAACTACGTGCTTGTTTGTTGGGTGCAAGAGGCTCTCGACATTCTCAAAAAGGAAACCGGCCGGTTCGGCCTCCTCAACTGCGCGCAAGAACTCCGAAAGCATGTTTCGGGGATCGTGCTCGATCAGCCGGTTCTCATTTTTTACCCAATATCCGTTTTTCGAGAACGGTTGACATGGGGGGCCACCTATCACGATCGACGGTTCGCGATTTTTCTGATGCTCACGGAAATCCAAAGTTGCTATGTCCGCTTGATCAATGCGCAAATCAGGGAAGTTAGCGCGCAGCGTTGATACGGAATCTCTATCAATTTCAACACAACGGATGATCCGAGCACCAGCGCTCTTCGCTCCAACATCCAGGCCTCCCGCGCCGGAAAACAATGCAATGCAATCAACCACCGAAGACCTGCCCCTCTTGAGTAAATTCTTTAAATTTTACAGAATAAATATAACCGAACAACCCTGGAGTACCCCTCAAGACATAGGGTTTTATATTCATCAGTGCAGCTGGATGAGGACAAAACTGGGAATATACGTTCACATATGGCTCCCTTGGAAATCTCCTAGAGTGCTTAATACGATTTGCTGATCCTGAGGCTTGCGTGCCGAAGGATCTGTGTCGAGCCCCAGCCGCTTCAGCGCATAGTAGAGCAACGCTCTGCGTACCGGGATCGTGACGCTCCCATTCTCCATCCCATAATCCAGTTCGATTACCTGCCTCTGGTTAGGACTGAGATCAGGATGAGGTCCAACTTCAAGCTCCACCATCTCATCCCAAGCGACATCTGAGACTGCCGGTTTTTTGGCGGCCCTTGTTTGACGTGTCTCAAGGATGCGGGAGATCACGAAATCGCGGTACTCACCGCTTTTCTCGCAGAAGGATCTAGCGTGCCAGCGGAACCCATCGAATGCGAGGGCGTGCGGTGCAATCCAACGCCACTCTGGATCCGGTGCTGACATTGATTGATACAGAACTTCAATAGCCTCATGCCGCTTGTTGGCGGTAACGATCGAGCGCAGGACAACAGGATCAATCCCCCGCGCCGGTGCGGGCGTGGCGTCGAATGCCGGTAGGTTGCCGATCCATGCTTCCTCGGGAGTGATAACCCCCTCAGCAACCGAACGGACTTGAGAGAGATATTGGGTCGCATCTGGCCTGAGGAATAGAGGTTTGAAAGCGGACGCGCGAACATAGGTCTTGCCGCTCTTGTCGTAGACCATGTTGTCCGGGGCTAAGGCGATATAACGGTTGAGGTCGCCCGACGCCTGGTTTGGCGAGACCCCGAATTTGTCGATCAGATCGCTCCGGTTGACGTGCCCCTCCCAGAACAAGCGGAATTCGATGAATTGGAGCTTCTGCTCCACCCCCCATCGTAAACTTGGCTTGCTGTCGCCCACGGTCACCCCCGAATCACTTTTCGGAACCTTCCAAAAAGTTGATTGATGGTTTTGTATGTGAGAGACCCTTCCTAAGCAAGCGGAGACCGGGACGTTTTGGGCTATGGGCTCAAGCCATTTATCAGGATGTGAAGGGAATGAGGTGTTATGCTCAATGACGGCGTTTCAGATGATCTGCGTGAGGAAGCTGAGAGAATTGTTCAGAAATTCACTGAACAGGAACTCATATTCATCGACTATGATTTCAAAGTGACGCCGAGTGGTTTTGACATGGATTTCCCTGAGTGGGTAGCCGATCAAGATGGCGACGCCAGCGAATTGAAATCACTTCTTCCGGAAATCGGCAAAGAAAGAATCCGATATATTTTTGATAATCCAGATAAAATATCACAAAATGAGCTGCACGAGTGGGTTCGCAATCGCTTTTTCGACATACCAGACGACGCTACCACGTTTGTTTTTGTTCCGATTGAGATCACTAAAGGCGAAACAGGATTGGCAGTTATAATGAGCTACGGAAATATTCCGGGCGGGGAATATGAATTGTTCGACGTCTTCGCCAACCAAGCTGAGGCGGACAAGGCGTTGGATGGAACCTTTTGGTTTTAAACCTTTCCAGCACTGAACTCTAGGGTCAAGCCAAGCAAAGCATATTCAACTGTAGGCCGACCTATATGACGCTTAAACTTAGCTCATAAGCCATTTAGCGTCCTTGCAATCGCATCCTCACTTAGCGCGCCTAATGCATCCCAATCTACTCGATTAAATGCGTCTGCTGGATCCAAACCTTTGCCGTATGGAACGAAATGCAAAGTCCCTTGATTGCGAGCATTGAGCCAGTTCATCGAGGCGCGAATATCCGCCCTTAATCCTGATGAAGCCTGAGGAATCGCTCCCTTCAAACCAGGAACAATTCTTCTCCCGGATGGATCCTTTGCTGCATCTATTAACTTCTGCGGCGAGACGCTCGACGGCTCAACATTGTTGAGCATCACCTCCAAAAGAACGCAAGTCTCTCGTCTTGCATCCGAAATCTCCTCGTCGCTGTAAAAGGTTCGCATAATTGCGGTCGGCAGCCGATCAACCTCGTGGCCAAAAGCATCCAACTTTGGCAAATTCCAAAATTCTGCAGGACGAAATGACCCCCGGCCTCGAGAGAACCTTTTGCCCTTTATGGACAGTAGTATTCCGAAGTCAGCTGCCGCTTGGCTCGCATGGAGTAGGCTCCAATTGATCACAGCCAACCCACCCGACGTTGGAAGCGCTGTTGCGTAAACCCCAGGCTCCCCCTCCACAAATACAAACTCGCGCAGTAGGATATCAATTTTATCCAGGGCCTCCTGAAGTAAACTTTTCGCCAAATTGGGGAACTCCGAATACGCACAACCGCCAGAGCGCTCGTATATTCGGCGCAAGGCGTGCTCCGAAATATACAGCGAAGTTGGGATCACATCTAACTTGGCCTTTCCCTTTCGCACGAGGATCGACCAAGCATGTGCGCTAAGGGTTTTTTCGGTCCAAGCGGGATGGGCGTCATCTCCCGAGTGGAATATCCGGGAAACCGTCGGTAAAAAAATTTGGATTTTGGCAAGACGACCTAATGCGGATTTCTGCCTGTTTATCTTGTAGCCCCATCCTAACGGCACGAGCTCGCTCTCAAACAGCGATACAAAATCCTCTACGTTCCAGCATTCCGGTAACTTCGCGAGGAACCCCCTCAAGTTTTCCGGACCTCTTGTCGTCACAATTAAAAAAGACTTGCGCGCCACTTCATCGAGGTAGCCTGTTACAGTGTAGTTGGCCCCTAAGCGCGTCACTTCTGCCTCCAAATCTGAATTTCAGAACATCTGCGGTATGCAATGCGCAGGCTCTGGCGCGCTCATGCTAACTGGCCCGCATTCGCGATACGGCGGATCCCGCACCGCTACTTCAACACCCACCTAAGTTTCTATCCGCAAATGCGGACTGCATGAATTTACAAGCCTAGATCTCGATTTCAGCACCCCAAAGCTCCGGAAACATGCCGAAAAAGCAATTAACTTGGCTTCCAAGTGCATTCTCTAAGGCGGCGTCCAAGAAATCATCATTATACGGGATTAGCTAAGAAATTCAGACAACTATACCATCAGATAATAATGGCGGCACCAGGAAACTGAAAGACCAGTCTTTATAAACAGCGCCAACCCTTCAAGCTCATCATCGCCTGGGCGCCAGTAGGCTGGATGTCCATCTGCAGCCCTTAAATCTTCCATGGAGATATAGATCGAGGGGAATGTTTCGCCCTTAATGATTGAAGGGCCGATGCCGACTTTACCTCTCTGATGAGCTTCAGAAATCATCTGAGAAAAGATGCTGGCCTCGGTCAATGCCCACATTGAGATGATTGCGTCCAGTTGGGAGGCCAAATCAGACCGCACTTCATCGAATGCTGCCTCTGTTAGTTCTGGAACCTGTAAGCCAACGATGATGTTAATTGATGGCCAGTTTACGCCCAACTCAATCTGTTTCCGTTTCTCCTCGGAGATTTCGGGTAACAACCTCTCGAATAACTCCCGGGCATCCGGCACCCCCCAAAGCGATGCAGTCAGAACGTTTTTAGCACCCTCATTGAAATTAGTGGTCGTACCAGTTCCAAGAATTTCGCTTATGCCTTTATTGAGAATGGCGCGGCCGTCGCCCTGATCCGCCGCCTTAATTAGCCATTGATAAGCTTCAATTTCTTTGGCCTCATCCCGAGTATGACGCAGCAATAGCGCCAAGGTGGTCTGGGACCATGCATCGCCTCGTAAAGCAGCTTGCTTTAGCCACCCCTTTGCCGCCACCTCATCCCGCTGAAAGCCTTCGGCAGATTGCAGTCGAACAGCCACTTCACGGATGGCATCAATCTCCTCCTCGCTTGCTCGAGCGAGGAGGAGTGTCATCTCCTCACCGACGCGATCAGGCCTGCGTTGTATTTTCTTCTGGGCTTGTTGGTCGCCTGAAAGCACTGCAAGTGTCATCCAAGCTTGCGCCGCGATTGGATCGATGATCGTCCCCCACCCGTTATCGCAAGCCACCGCCAAATGGAAATAGGACTGCTCGCAATCCAATTCCGCGGCTTTGTGGAGATAACTGCATCCAAGGGCATGATTTGTATCCACCTTATTACCGTACAAATATGAGACACCCAAATTGGCTGCGGCGACACCCTGACCATGCGCAACAGCCTTCTCGTATAAGGAAAAAGCCTTCCTTACGTCCTGAAACACCCCACGGCCGTTCGAGTAAGCGAAGGCAACGTTGGAAAGTGATGGCAAGTGACCTAGCTCCACTGCTTTCTCATACCATTGGACAGCTTCAGCGAAGTTCCCCCCAGTTTCTGCTAGATAGCCGAGGTTATGTGCTGCCAGTGGTTGACCCTTAGAGGCCGCTTCAAGGAATAAGTCTTTCGCCTTAGCCAGATCGTGTTCAACCCCGTGGCCGTCCATGAATTGAAGGCCGAGATTAAGCTGTGCATCGGGGTGACCTTGTGCTGCAGCCATGGCGAGCCACTGCGCTGCCGCAGTGAAATCCTGAGCGGTGCCGATGCCGTTGATGAATTTGACCCCTAGTTGAAATTGGGCATCTGCATCGCCGGCAAGAGCCAGCGCCTCCAGAGATGCTTCCCGGTCCGATCGAGTTTCTTTTGACGAGTTTTCTGCCACCGCTTCGCCCTTCCCTGCTGAGGGTAACGTTAGACGCCGAAGCAGTTCATTTCTAGGCGCTGCGCTCCACTTGGTGAGCTGAGCATGCCGTACGGGGACATAGGTCGAAACCGCCCGACCCAGAGATGCCCGGATTTAGCAACGGAATTTGGAGGACGCGAGAATTGCTCGTGTTTCGTTCCAAAACATTCACGTCCAGGGAGCCTTATGATTACACGTCTTTCCGCAGGATCTCTTTGCGCACCAATCGCCATTCTCGCTTCCACCGCCGCTCATACCGAGAGCTTTCAGGGTTTCCGCGTGGATCTCCATGGCGGCGGCGGTTCAGTTTCCAGCGCCGATATCATGTATGGCGCGATGCGCGGCGTCCACCGCAGGAGGGCAAAGGCAACACGGTTGCCGCCGTGTTTGCCACCTCGCTGATGAGCGGTTGTTTGTCCGTCATGCAGCCCGGACAGTTCGTCAATGCCTTCACGGCAGAGGCCATCTCCTACTGAAGAGAAGAGGCAATCTGGAGACGTGCCAGGAATAGCGCGCCTCCAGTCGCGCTCAGATCGGAGTATTGTACAGCAAGCCATTTAGATTTGATCGAGTGGCCCCGTCAGGATCGGACATCGTTTTTTGAAGAGGTGCCGCACAGCTTGCCAGAAATTGAAGAGGCTCTTAGAGCTTGCGACGTGCTCGTCGCAATAGGCACATCTGGGCAAGTTTTTGCTCCTGCAGGTTTTGTGCAGATTGCAAAATCACAGGGTGCCAAAACATTTCTTTTGAACCTGGAAATTCCAGAGCGATCCTGCGACATCGATGTATATCTCACCGGAATTGCAACTGACTTGGTACCGCAATGGATCTCAGAACTAACCAAAGGGCTAAGCTGATTTTCTTGGGTGAGGCACAATGACAAGCAACGCCGAGTTTAGTTTTTTTGAAAGACCAATCGAATTCTCGGTGGACGACATTGAAGGTGCCCATCTCGAGGCTTTCGTGATCACTGGCATCGTCAATCCCATGGGCCCTACCCTCACGTTTCTGGCGACTGTTGGCAGGGCGGCCGAGCGGCCGCTGGTTTACGCGATGCTCAATCCTTTCCGGTGCGAAGTTAAGCAGATCGCGACTTTTAATGATGGTGAGACCTGGTTTCCGGATCAGGCATTTGCCGACCTCTTCCAGTATCTTTCCGGTTCATGCCCGACACTCGTTTTGACGAGTGCCTCACTGGATGCAGAGACCCGGTCTCGCGTCACCGAGAATCTCTTCGCTCATTTTGACGATGCAGAAGAAACCATCGAGCACGTTAGGCATTTCTTCGGAAATCCGATGGACCGAGTAAGCCACTCCATGGGCATTGACGTGCCTTCCCCGCCGATAAGTTCCCCGGAAATCCAGCACGCCGAATGGAACGAGATCATTTCCGATACACGACACATTTGGCCCGAGCTGAGAGCCTTTTTGTTTGCATGGGACGGTTCGATCAACAAAACCCTCATTCCCGATCAAATGAAGTATAACGCTCTGCCGACTGAGCGAATGAAGTCGATCCTGTTCTCGTTGCTAGATTCAGTTTGGACCCCTGACCCCATCAAGGAGGAGCCGGCAGCTCCAAAAGTAGAGGTCCAGCGCCCTCTTCCTGCGCCCCAAAGCCTGGATGAAGTCAGGCAATCCTTGCTCGATTATGGAAGTTGGGCGGATCTTAGAGGCGACAACCTGCTGCAGTTCATGGGGCGGTGTATGTTGCTCTACGGACGTGAGGTCGACACCGCACTCGTACCGCACCTTTCCGCGCTATACAACCTAGTGCGGGATCAAATCGATCCGGAGCATCGAAAATTGGAGCTGCAGCGGATTTCCGTCACAGCCGAGAAGTTTAATCTAGCGGCTTGCACGCTGTTACCGCCACTTGTGTGCGACGACGACCCATGGGTCGTATCCACAGCAATGCTTGATTACATCGCGCTGAGTCATGCCCAGCCAGACGGACTCCCATGGGAGTTTTCGGAGCTCGATAACCTGTTTCGCAACAGGACCTTCGCAAGTCCTGGTGGAGCGCTCGGCGGAATCGTCACTTCAGGCGATCGGCGGTTCCACTCGAAGCTACATGAGTGGAAGCACTACCTGAGCAAAGATGATATACGTGCAGCCACAAACTGTCGCACTCCTTTCATAACACACGGCGAGATCGCATTCTGGCTCGACTGGGCCGAAGAACTAGTGAGCCAACGCGATCCGGTGTCTGAGAGCATTTTTGGCTTAGCAGCCTCTGCGGTGGGCCTGCTCGGAAAGCATAACCCACATGGCGTCATCAAAGATGTCGAGCGCCGTTTTCCGGCGTACGGGGTAAATAGTACACTGATCGAAATTCAGAGTTGGGACTGCCCGACCTATGCAAAAGAATTTTCAGGTCGGCTTTACCGACTAGAATCGGTCGAGGCAGCGCCGAAGGTGTTCTCCGCAGTACTCAGGGCTTGGGGATTGCAACCTAGGGCTGACCTCATTGATCAGTTCATCTCGGATGATGGTAATAGCTAATCTGGAAAATGTAGAGCTTGCAACCAGGCGTAGTATAACTGGCATTACACGTCGGGCACCCCACTGGGGTCATGGGCGATGACGCCCCTGCACGGCCAATCTATTACCTTCCTGGGCACGGTGGCAGGGTTAACGAGGGGCTGGGCTTAACTCTCCAAAGTTGGGAGCTTACCGTCTACGGTTGCACCGGTTCCGCTGCGCTCCACCTACGGCCACCCATGGCGCCGGAGGCAATCATGCACTAACAAACAACACGGACCACTCGGTGGGGGCCGGTCAGATGGGTGAATGCGATCGCAAGGAAGGCATGATGCACCACCGACCATTCAACATTGTTATTCTTACAGGCGCCGGCATCTCAGGTGATAGTGGTTTATCGACCTTCCGCGATGAAAATGGTTTGTGGGCTGGCCACAAAATTGAAGATGTTTGCACACCCGATGGACTTGCTCGAAACCCGGATCTGGTTTGTGCTTTTTATGATGAACGAAAGGCAGCTGCTTCCAAGGCATCGCCCAATCCGGCACACCTAGCCTTGGCGGAACTCGAGGATTGTTGGACGACCAACGCGATTGGGGACTTCACGCTCATCACACAAAATGTCGACGACCTTCATGAGCGTGCTGGATCTAGAAATCTCATTCATTTGCATGGAAGGCTGAACTCCGCCTTTTGCGTCGAATGCGGGTTTCAGATGATCAAACACGGGCCCCTAGAGGATAATCGGGAGTGCCCAAGCTGCCAGCTGGAGGCGCTAAGGCCCGACATTGTTTTCTTCGGTGAGACACCCAGAGGGCTGCCGCTAATCCAAGCGGCTCTCAAATGCTGTCATCTTTTCGTCGCTGCAGGCACGTCAGGGACCGTATTCCCTGCAGCGGGCTTTGCTCAAGAAGCAGGCTCCCATGGTGTTGAGAGCGTCCTGCTCAATTTGGAGCGACCTGAGTTTTCAGGGCACTTCTCTGTGGTGAGGTTGGGACCGGCAAGCCAGATTGTCCCGGAATGGGTGCGTGAGATTGTTGGCACTGCGGTAAATGTCCTCCGGAGAGATGGACAGTGAGTGTCCATGACCAGGCGATCTATTACCTTCCTGGGCGCGGCGGCAGGGTTGACGGGGGGCTTGGCTTAGCTCTTCAAAGTCGGGGGCTTACCGTTAACGGTCGCCACCTGTTCGGAGAGTTCCAGCGCCTGAGATTTTCGGATCAGATCCAGGTGATTGCCGATGATCTCAAGCACGGGTTCTGGAACGAAAATGCGTTAGTCGTAGCGAACTCCTTTGGGGCCTATCTTTTCCTGCATGCGCAAACACTGCTGGATCCGTTTCCCGGCAAGGCCCTGCTGCTCTCCCCTATAATTGGTGCCACTGCTGCCCCAGGGAATGGGCCAGGGTTCTCTCCACCGTTCGCGGAGCGGCTGCTCCAGCTTGCGCAAGGGGGCAAACTCAGCACCCCGTCTCGGTGCGAAATTCACGTCGGAGAGCTCGACTGGCAGTGCCAACCCGATAGAATTCGGAACTTTGGCAGGCTTACGGGCATGCCTGTAACAATCGCACCAGAAGGCGGGCACCTTTTAAGCCATAGCTACGTTGGCGAACTGCTGGATCGTTGGCTGGGGTGAAGCAGATCAATTTTGGCTGGTCCTCAGGCTGAGATTGATGAACCTATAACTGGGTCCATTAAGCACACGAAGCTGCAGAGGCATCCAGACATGCCAAACAGGGGCACTGCCAATTGAGTTCGGTAGAGCCTCACGTTGACGCTGAGACGCAAAACGAAGAGAGCTAACGCTAAGTGGGATGGGCGACGATCATTATCAACGCAAAGAGCATTGTAGGGGCTGTCAACTAATGAGCGATCAGGTCCATCAGATATCAGTGCTAGAAAATCTTATTCCTATCAGGGATGCGGTTATCGATCACATACTGTCCGGAAGTTCGAAGCCAGCCGAGCTTAACAATCTACGCCAATGGTTGCTTGACGAAGGTTGGTGGGAACTGAGCCAGCAAGGTGACGGCATCGGTGTTGATGAGATTATTTGCTTTGATCCTTCTCACGTGGACAAGCTTGAGCTCAGTGACGATAGCCTGCGTTTTGAAATGTGCTTGGAAGATGATGAGACAATAACCGATGACCTGCGCCTAGATTATGCAAGGGATGCACTGCATTCGGCCTACGGTGGTGAATTGGCGGGAGGCTTTGAAAGCTGGTGCTGGCCAATGGTCCATGTTGGCAAGTTGGTTCGGTCAGATGGAGATTATATCCTTGTGGGCATGTTAGGGCGTTTCCAAGGCCCAGGTTCGGGATATGTTGCTGAGTGGTGCGAATTCTTTCCCGACACAAAGGCGCTTACCGAGTGTCTCGAGAAATTAGGGTACATCCTAAACGCTGTCCCAGAGGAGATTGATGCTCAGATTCTGCTGAATGCGTGGGGCACGGAAGCCGAATAATACGGCTGATCCGATGGCTAGGATCGATAAGCCTCGGTTACCACCGCGCCATCATCTGCTTCGATCAGATAGCAATTTCGATATTTTTCGAACGCTCTCGAAATATCGGACCCCATGTAGGCCTCCAGCCGCTTCCAGGACTTTTTCGTGAAGAATACGGACTCAGCTCCCTGACCAGCGCGACGGCGCTCTCCAAAGTCAATCAACACATCCCGCACCACTGACGGAATTGATCGTTGTTGGGAACGCACGCGAGCGTGGTGCGTCATGGACGGCTGGGGAAGTGATTGCATGTTCGAAAACATATCGTCGCCTCCTTGCTTGTCGGGTGCAAAAATGCGTGGGCAGGACCACAAAATCCTGCCCTGGGTTGATTTACAAACTAGCGACCATTTGAAGCTCGAGCTTGGCGAGCTCTTCGGGGAGACTGCTTTTCATCAAATCGGAAATAGCCTTCCAGACTCGATTTGCCCGGCGGTCCTCTGAGGCAATTGAGCGTGCAAGCGAGCCGATCACTAATACCTGAGGTGTCAGGCCGTTCAGCTCAGCAAACTTCGCTGCAGCTTCGAGCTCCGAAAGCTTACGAATGCAAGCTGCTACTTCATCTGGCAGCCCGGTGAGATTTCCGCGGATCAGATCATTCGGCGCGCGTCCCCAATCAATCTGACGCGCCAAAGACTTCATGTTGGCATGGAACAAGGAAGGGAAGGATTGACGATTGCCGCCAGTCAGCTTCGACAATAGTCGGCTGATTGGGCTTATCCGTCCTTGCCTCCTATATTGGAAACCATCCCAGCTAGAAAGCGATGCTTTGAGTGGAAGCCTGGCGGGGGAAGCCATCACTTGGTTTGTGGAAACAAGACCCCTTGGCTTTGAGTAACTGATGTTGCGCTCGAAAAGCGGCTGCGCATCAATGTCCGACAACATCATTTGGCAGTGTTCTTCAGCGAACTCCAAAGGATCGTAGCTAGCCGAATACATGACGTCAGGGCTCGGCAGGGCAACTTTACGCAAGGCAGGAAGCGCTTCCTGACTGCTGCTGACTTCGTCGACGAGCACCAGACTGGTGAGATGAGAGACGATGCCCTCAGCGGCGGCGACTTGGCTTGCTAACGCCTGCTCCCCGCAGCTTACGATCAGAGCGGATGCGACAGCCACGGCAGCCCGGCCAAGTTCATGCGAGGCGGGCTCAACAATTCCTGCGGACCATTCTGCACGCATCAACACATTGTTGCGATTACATTCAAGCCGCTTAGGCATTTCCTTGATGCTTGGAAGGGGTGTAAAAGAACGCCGTAACCCCTCAATCGCGGCAGCCATTACCGCCTCAAGATCATCGGCAGTCGCAATAAATAGGGCGCCCCCGGTCAAGGCGGCCAAATGCCCAATCTTAGCTTCCAGGCTGGCATCACCGATCAGGATGACGCTAATGCGCCGCCCCGACTTAGACAGTTTCTGAACATCCAGTTCGTCGCTAAGCCCGTCGGTCAAAAGCAGGACATCTCTTGCGACTGACGCATTCAGGACTGCATCAATAGCAAGTCCAATTTCGGTGCCTCCGCGGGGCGGGGTCAATCTCTCTACAAGTTTGGCAAGCTCAGTTCTTGAGCCAGTTGCCGTGCCCACATGTGTGGGGCGAGTGTCGAACTCCCACAAGTCTATGTAGTCTTTGTCTCCGATGGTTGAAGCCAAAGCATACACGCCATTGCTAGCTGCATCATGAGCTGAGGTTTCTCCTTCGCCCGTGATGCAGTCCGACATAGAACCGGAGTGATCGACCAAGACCGCAAGGCTCAAGGCTTTCTCTCCCGCCGGTTGCGGCGAAAGGGTGAGCGCCAAGGCCTGCCCGAGAGAGGTTCTGGCGGCGATGGGGGTCGGCGCCCAAATGTCAGCGACGATATCGATTGGCTTTGAATTCATCAGCCTCGCCTGGCCGCCAACCAGACCTTGGCCATTTACCGTCACATTACCGGTGGCCTGTACTGACAAGAGAACAGGTTGCCTCGCTCCCCCGGAAACAATGTCGTCAGCCTCCACCAAACTTGAGCGGCCATAGATGTCGCCGACCGTTTGGGGGATCCTAAGCGTTGCGTGGTCACCCACAACCGAGAGCGGTAGCGCCCACTTGGTTGTAACCCGGATTTCTGAACCCGTCTGGATGTTGGCAACAGAAATCATGTGAACTCCGCGCAGGAGCTCCTCATGTAAAACGGCTGACTTACCGCGGTCGATTGCGTCCTCATATGTCCGGCGGGCTTCCGCACGAACTTGGGCTTTCGCTTGGAGTCTGCGACCTTCGACTTCGGCCGTAAGTTCAAAAAGCGTGGCAAGAACCGGCAGCGGGAAAGTGAGCACTGCTTCGATGCTCTGAGGTTCAACATTTTTGAAAAGGCGGTGGGTTGTAACCACCGCGAGACCAGCAGCAATCACCACATCATGGTCAGTTGAAACCAGCGGGATTGGCGTAAGTCCCCTCTCGTCAAAGGTGTCGCGAAGGAAAACGGCAAGGGGATCAAGCATCACTGCCTCCTGACAAGTCTTTATTCTCGTGTTTGCTGAGTATGTGGGAAAGGACCTCTCGGGCCTTGGCCACCATCGGCTCGACGTCAGCACCTGATGCCAGCCGGGACGTATCGACCACCAAGGTCACGCCCTTGGAAATCGGGAATGGGATCCCGGCCGTAGCATCGAGCAAAAGGCGGATAGCAGCCGGGGGGAAGCCGAGTTCTTTGAGGCGGGAAAATCGGATGATCGCCTCGACGTGGTCTTCCCCGTAATCTGCATTCGCACGGCCACCCCGTGGAGGCGGCACAAATCCCTCCGAAATGAGATATCGGATTTGGCGCTCTGCAGCCCCCGTCCGTTCCATGAGCTCTTTGAGTCGCAATTGCATTCCTTTCGACAAGAAATTTGTAAAAAGGCCAGGTGGGAGTCAAGCGCTTTTTACAGAAAACTTGTCGAAAGCTACATCAAGCACATTATTGTACCGGCGTGATCGTTAGGTCTTTGGCATCAAGCTGCGCCCCAACCTCAAATGGTGCTAGGCATTTAACAGGGGGATGCGGAGGACAAGTACTCGCGCAAAGCATTCCAAATTTGAGCAAGCTTATGCCTTATGATTATCCAACGGCTTCGTCTCGACTGTGGCGGTGAGTTTGGTTGATCAGTAGCCTCGATCCGATCGCAGCACTTGCGTTGGCTAATGATCGTGATGTCGCCGCCGCGCCGCAGTCGCTCTTCGAATTCTTGGTTCTCCTCGTCACTGTACGGCGGACCCTCAAACGGCAAGCCATCCTCAGAGAAATACAATGCCATTTGCTCAATCCTTCTAAAATGGGTCAGTAGACTAACGCTGGGCTGCGAATTCCCGGACCTCGATCGGAAGCGACAGCTCATTCAGGCGGGCTTGCAATAGCGAAAGGCTAAGCGGATCGTGGACTTCGACCCACCGCCAATTGCTCATTGGATTGGCATAGTCTTGGAAGATCACATTTCCCGCCTGTGATTTCGATGCTCTTCGTGGGAAGATGTCATTCGCCTGCAGAAACTCAAACGCCCTCGCTTCGGGGTTGAGATTGTATGCCCACTGGTCCTCCCAGTCCTCCGCCTTCATTGGCGAATACAGGTCCTCCTCTGACCAACCCGTTTCAGAACAACAGGCGTCAATCTGGGCCTGGGTATCTAAGACATACCCATGAAAGCGAAGGTTCTCGATCAGCGACTGGGGCTCTGGCAACTCGAAGACTGGCTTCCCCAAATGCAGACGCCAGTGATCTTCGAAGCGCTCGTAGTAGATCACGTCCGTTGATGTCGCTGGCTTGATCAGGAGCGGCTGCTCCGTGTCCAGAGCGAAGGCATTGGCCTTCGCGAGAAAGCCCGCCGTGATTACCGATCCTACTCCAACGAGAAATGAGCGGCGTGTGGTCGTCATAAGTCCTCCTGCGATACGCATCACAAGAAGAGCTCATCCGGACGTTGCGGGGGGTGGCACTCGTTAGATTGCGTTACCCGCCACATCTCGCATTTGCGAAACCACCTTACTCGAGCAAGCAGGTTGGTGAAGGCCGAGACCTTCTCTTGATGCAACCTCTGTTTACACCAACAATCGCACGGTGGAAATAGGATCTTTTCCCAATCACTCGGCAGGACCATTCCAGTGAGACAGTAGGCGAAGGGTCCTCAGGGGAGAATGATGCCTCAAGGTGCATGAATTGAACCTTAAGTCAGGTTACGATGGAACCCGTCATCGCTACGCTCAATCCACCACTGGGTAATGTGGCATTGGCCAGTCCTGCTCGGGATGATCCATCATGAGATCAAGAAAAATGGGAAGCAGGCATGCGAGTATGGACGCACCATCATTGACCTGAGAGCGGTTTGCGCTGCTGCTCCATGTCGCACCGCCATGAACCAACTGGTTACGGAGGACGTAAAGGCGGTCGAAGACAATTGAGAGAACCGTTGGAGTGTCATGCTTAGAGAGAGCGGAGTTAATGGCGCGCCGGGCCGACGCCAGATGCTGTTCCCATTCTTCGCCGCCAGGCTCTCCATTGTGAAACTTCCAAAACGTCGCAAAGACGTATTTGTTATCAAGCAGCGTCCGAACCTCCTGCGGAAAGCGCTTCCAGATGGCATCGTAGACCCGGTGACGCGCGTCGAGCTTTACAAGTGTCGAGAAGAATTCTCGAAAGGTCTTCCGCTCGTTACTCAAAGCCTGATCGATATTGCCTGCGTAGAGCGCGTTGAAGCCGATCCAGTGCAGAATGAATCGAACATCGCTGTCGCCTGCTTCTTGCTCAGCCCTGCCCAGCCAGGAGAGCCCCCTATGCACGCGCATGGTAAGCGGCATGGGGAATCCAACTCGCAGATTTCGTTGCTTTTCTTTTAGGTTAGAATGGGAGAGAGGATCGTCGGACTGGTAAGCAAACATCGGACACTTTCCCTCAATCAGACTTCTAAGGCAGACCGTTCCTCATAATACCTGCAATTATCGCAATCTGAACCCCTCCGGGGCATTGCATCTGCGCGGTAGCACTCCATGGCCTCTAAGACCTTCGCATCGACCCAGCCGTCATCGCCCTCATAAGCGATGAGGGTAGTGGAGAAGTTCATAACTCCATTAGTCCCGGATCTGTAGAAGCCTCCTTGCTTACTACCATTGACGTAAAGGAAGTAGCCAGTGGCGCTCACTTGGTGACCTGCCTGTCGGAACAGCCACTGGTAGATTTCCATCTGGCGCTTGTAGCCTTCACCCCAACCAGCATCGATTGTTGGCTCACCCTGCTTCGAGGTGCTCTTGTAGTCGACGATGTACAGTTCGCCCGTTTCCAGGTCTTGCCAAACATCATCGACAGCACCGAACACCTCAACCCCGCAGCCGTGTATGATGCGCATTCCCTTGAAGTTGTTCCGCCAGAGGTCGATGTCTGGGTGCTCGAAAGCCCGGACATTCAGTCCATGCTCCTGCCAGACTGCATGGGTGACATCCCTGCCGCGGATTGCATCGAACTCATTTTTGAGAAGCGCATCGGTTGCGACCGCGAGGGTCAACGGCACCATCGATGGCTGCTTCAATCCCAGCCTGCGCTGCTGGTAAAAACAGCGAGGGCAGCGAATGAACTGTTCAAGGGCTGAGCGAGACAGGCCTTTTTTCATTGGAGATACTCCAGATTCCCGGCTGTTACGTTTCACACCTCTGCCAGTTTTTCCAGCCTGTAACTATGTTGTGATCTGCCCCCTTCTGAGTGGCCCAATTTCTATTTTAGGAATGGCCACGAAGGAGGAATGGAATGGCAAGAAAGCACAAGCCGGAAGACATCATTGGCAAGCTGCGTGAAGCGGAGATCGTGCT
>JACCDH010027380.1_pt1 | contig 21378 bp, 18 predicted proteins | sample 7442481 | NCBI WGS metagenome assembly JACCDH01 (sample SAMN15323433, study PRJNA562643) | freshwater metagenome | isolation source: river surface water | place: USA:Blue River Watershed | collected 2017-08-15
CCGGCGGCGACCTGGAGGTTGTGAAGCTCCTACTCAAATCATGCAAGAGCTTCTCCAGGAAAGAGAACCCCCTGTTCGAGTTTTCAGCGGCCAATCGCGTGCTGCTCGAAGATCAAAAAAGGGGGCTACTCTCTGCACATAAAAATGAGCATCATGAAATTGTGGATTTACTGGTTGAAAAGTTAAAAAGTTTTCCCGTATCTAAGATGTTTTTGGCGCGGTTCTGGCTGCCTGAGCCTCTGAAATCCAGCATACTATCCGGACAGGAAAAAATGGTATCGGTGTTGATCAAGCATGTCGGTCATCTCGATCCCAATAACAGGGATATCTGGGAGGCGATGGCAGGTGCTGCTGCCAACGGTCACATCGGTACGCTTCGCATCATGCTGGATAGTTTCTCGCCGTCGGTTCAGGAGGTGCTCTCGATGCAGGGAGAAAATGCAGCGATACGACTGCATCGCCGACTGCAGCGATGCCTGATTGGCGCAGTGAACAATGGACATCGCGACATGGCGAGTTTGCTGGTGAATGCCGGCGCATTGCCAGCGCTGAGGAGCGAACAGGGTGATTCCGCATTCGAGATCACTATAAAAAAAGCCGACATCCGTACTCTGATTTCCCTGCTTGGAAAGCAGGTGACACTGACAAAGACCAATCCTCACAGCAGGATGTCGAATGAGCTGACGTCTGCACTGAACAGCACACCGCCCAATCCATTGATCATCGATACCATCATCGAATTCGAGACTCAGGCAGCGGCACAACAGGGAACTCACTCTGACAAGATCCAGTTTGATCTCATGTGCGACAAAATTCATGCACTGCTCGTAAAGCACAGAAGCGCAGAGCTTGGCAAACAAGGCCTGCACAAAGCCACGATTGCTTTGCTTTGCACGGAATTCGGCTTTTACTACCCTGTCGCCGAGAATATCGCTTCAATCATGGAAGACATCGCGGCCATTTTCCCGGTGACTGCCGATGCGAATGCCACGCCGAGCCCGGAGCAGCTGCGTGCAGCCATCACTGAAGCCATTGCGAGTTCGCCCTTCCTGCATGATCTGAACAACTGGAATACCCAGACGCCGCCACAGCTGTATGCCAGTCACGATCAGGCGCCCGACAAGGCTGTCAGCCTCGTGCGTGCAGCGGCACCTCAGGCCGGGCTGCTGACTGCCGTGGCTGAGGCGGAGTCCGATGCGCATCAGCAGGCATTAATCGGATTTTTTGGAAAACTGAGCCCCGCCAGCACATCGTCGCAGATTCAACTGTTCATGCAGCACACAGGATGGCATCCGCTGGTCGTGACGGTCGTCACTGAGGCATGGGATAGCCTGAAACAGAACAAGACGCAACAGGACTTGTTCCAGGCAATACAGCAAAAACTTCGCTCATTCGAGCTAGCCGAAGAAATAGAAGGACAAACCGAGGCAGGGCATCATTTGCTGATCATGCAACTGAACCGGCTGTCAGAGATCGTCGGCACGTAACGCCGCCCCGGTGCGACGATGAGGACAGGCGCGGCCATGAGTGGCCAGTGCAAGCCATCAGCAGTCCTCAGCAGTCCTCAGCCGCCCTGCTTGCCCTGTATCCCCAGCCGCGCGAGCAGCGCCCGGTCCTGCTCCACCTCAGGATTACCGGTCACCAGCAATTTGTCGCCATAGAAGATCGAGTTGGCTCCCGCCAGATAGCACAGCGCCTGCACACCATCGCCCAGCTCGCGGCGGCCGGCAGAGAGCCGCACCCTCGCTTTGGGCATCGTGATGCGCGCCACCGCAATGGTACGGACGAATTCCAGCGGATCGAGCTTCTGCTGATCCGCCAGCGGTGTGCCTTCCACCGCGACCAGATGATTGATCGGCACGGACTCGGGATAAGGATTCAGGTTCGCGAGTTGCGAGATCAATCCCGCGCGATGCTCGCGCGTCTCGCCCATGCCAACGATGCCGCCGCAGCAGACCTTCAGCCCCGCTTCACGCACATGGCCAAGCGTATCCAGCCTGTCCTGATAATCGCGTGTACTGATGATGTCGCCGTAGAACTCCGGCGCGCTGTCGAGATTGTGGTTGTAGTAGTCGAGTCCTGCGTCCGCAAGGCGCTGTGCCTGCTCTTCTTTGAGCATGCCCAGTGTTGCGCAGGTTTCCAGACCCAGCGCTTTCACTGCCTTGACCATGTCTTCGACTGCATCGAGGTCACGGTCTTTGGGCGAGCGCCAGGCCGCGCCCATGCAGAAGCGGGTCGCGCCGCTGTCTTTTGCGGCTTTGGCGGCTTCAACCACTACCTCGACAGCCATCATTTTTTGTGCGGTCAGGCCCGTGTCATGATGTGCGGACTGCGGGCAGTAGCCGCAATCCTCCGGGCATCCGCCGGTCTTGATCGACAACAGGGTCGCCAGCTCGACTTCATTGGCATTGAAATGCTCGCGATGCACCTGCTGTGCGCGCCAGAGCAGGTCATTGAACGGCAGCTCGAAAAGCGCGAGCACGTCGGCGACGGGCCACACCTCGCGTGCGGCAGCGAGATCGGCGACTTTTTTGCGCGCGGCATGCAGGGTAATGGGTTGAGCAACAGAGGATGACATTCAGTTATTCCCGGTAAAAAAACGACGCAAATCAAATCAGGTGATGCGGGGTCAGCAGCGCCAGTGCATGTTCAGCATGTTTGTTACATTCAGCGCGGCGCCGGCCAGCCTCGCAGGCGCGATGCATCGATACTGGCTGCCGCTTCCGCTGCCGAGGCCACCGGCATCCAGCGCACGACGCCCAGCAAGGGCGCGGGCAGGTGCCGCGACAGTGTCTCGAGATTCGCTGCCTGATGCGGCATGGAAGGATCGATCTGGTTCGCCACCCAGCCCGCCAGCGTCAGTCCGCGCGCGGCAATGGCTTCTGCGGTCAGCAGCGCATGATTCAGGCAGCCCAGCCGCAGGCCGACCACGAGGATAACATCAAGCTGCATGGCCGCTGCCAGATCGGCGGTGTCGAACTCATCGTCCAGCGGCACCCGGAAACCGCCGACGCCCTCCACCACCAGCGCCTCGACCTGCGCCGTCAGCTGCCGGTAGGCCGACATGACCGTGTCGCGCTCGATGCGGCGATTCTCCAGTGCGGCGGCAATATGGGGCGCGGCGGCCTCGCGAAACATCTGCGGACAGACCAGTTCAACCGGCAGCGGCACACTGGCCTGCGCGGTCAGCATCGCCACATCCTCATTCCACAGCTCGCCGTCGCGGATCTCGGCACCGGCGGCCAGCGGCTTCATGCCGGCGGCACGCAGCCCCGCAGCGGCCAGCTTGTGCACCAGCGCGGCCGACACCAGCGTCTTGCCGACACCGGTATCGGTGCCAGTCACGAAACAGGCAAATTGCAGGCTCATGATCCGGTTCTCCCGCTCAGTTGTTCTACGTCAGCGATGGCCGCGATCAGCTCGCTCAGCTGCGCCTCGGTATGCGCGGCGGACAGCGTCACCCGCAAACGGGCGCTGCCTTTGGCCACCGTGGGTGGTCGCACTGAACCGACCCAGAGGCCACGTTCGCGCAACGCCTGCCCGACCGCCATCGTTGCCTCATTCTCGCCAATGATCACCGGCTGTATCGCCGTGGAGGAATCCAGCGGCTGCCAGTGCGACAGGCGAAGTCCCTGCCGCCATTGCGCAATGCGGGCAGCCAGTGCCCGGCGGCGCTGCCGGCCCTCATCGCCCGCAATGATCGTCAGGCTGGCCAGCAGCGCATGCGCGAGCGCGGGCGGTGAGGCGGTGGAATAGACATACGGCCGCGCGCGCTGTACCAGCCAGTCGATCACGGTCTCATGCGCGGCAACGAAAGCGCCCGCGACGCCGGCGGCTTTGCTCAGGGTGCCGATCAGCACGAGCTGCGGCGATCGCAGCGCAAACTGCTCGAGCGCACCCCGCCCCTGCTCGCCCAGCACCCCAAACCCATGGGCATCATCGACGATCAGCCACGCACCCTGCCGCTCGCACAGCGCAAGCAGGTCGGGCAGCGGCGCGATATCGCCATCCATGCTGAACACACTATCCGTCACGACCAGTTTGGTGTCTGCGGTGCTGGCCGCCAGCCTCTGCGCGAGTGCGTCGAGATCACGATGCGGATAGACGCTGATCGTCGCCCGCGACAGCCGGGCGCCATCGATCAGCGACGCATGATTCAATGCTTCGGAAAATATCTCGGACTGTTTATCTGCGAGCGCCGTGATCACGGCCAGGTTCGCCATGTAGCCGCTGGACAGGTAGAGCGCCCGCCCCTGCACCAGATGCGGCGACAGGAAGTCGGCCAGCGCCTCTTCGAGCAGCGCATGCGCGTGCGAGTGTCCGCTGATCAGGTGCGAGGCGCCGCTGCCCGCACCGTAGCGTGATGCGCCTTCGGCCAGTGCCTGCGCGATGCGCGGATCGCCGGCCAGACCGAGATAATCATTGCTGCAGAACGCCAGCAGCGGACGTCCATCGACCACCAGCTGCGCGCCGCACGGCGATGCGACCGGCACACGCCGGCGGATCAGGTGCTGCTGCGACAAATCGTCCAGACGCGCGCGCAAGGCGCTCAGCAGCGCGTTATCACTGCTCATGCGGTCCGCTCTGCCAGAAGGGCTTGCGCTTGCTCAGGAAAGCCTGCACGCCCTCGCGCCCCTGCTCGGAACTGCGAATATCGGCAATACGGCGCACGGTCTCGGCGATCAGCTCATCGTCAATCGGCTCACAGGCCACATCGCGTATCAGCCGCTTGGCCTCGTCCAGCGCATGCGGGCTGCAGGCGAGCAGGGACTCGGTGAGTTGGGCAATCGTGGTGTCCAGCGCGGCTTCATCATCGACGACCTCATGCACGAGGCCGATGCGTTTTGCCTCGGCCGCATCGAATCGTTCCGCCGTCAGGAAATACCGTCGCGCTGCGCGCTCGCCGATCGAGCGAATGACATACGGAGAGATCGTCGCCGGGATCAGACCGAGCCGGGTCTCGGACAGGCAGAATCCCGCCGGCCCGGTCGCGACCGCCATGTCGCAGGCGGCGACCAGACCGAGCCCGCCCGCATAGCAATCGCCCTGCACACGGGCGATCACGGGCTTGCTGCAGTGGTAGATCACCTTCAGCATGCCCGCCAGCGCGCCGGCATCGGCGAGGTTTTCTTCGTCGGTATGGCCGGCCATCTTTTTCATCCAGTTCAGGTCCGCACCTGCACAGAATGCCTTGCCGCGCGCCGCCAGCACGATCACGCGCACCTCGCGTTCCTGATCGAGACGGCGAAACGCATGCGTGATCTCGGCGATCGAGGTCTCATTGAACGCATTGCGCAGATCGGGGCGGTTCAGCCAGATCGTGGCCAGCTGCGGATGATGATCGATCTCCAGCGTCTGATAAGACATAGCACTCTCCAACGACATGTCTGTATTGCGGCCTCTCCGGACGACGGCCTCAGCCGCGCGACGTGCCCGGCTTGACCATGTCCTCCGGATTGTCCAGCCGCAGCCGGGGCCGGTCGGGCTCAACGGCGGTCAGCGGCTCGACTTCCTGCAGCTCGCTCATGCAGCGCACCGCCAGTTGCTGGTACTCGAGCGTGCCGCGCCGCTTCCACGCGATCTCTTCATCCGACAGGGTACGGGAGACTTTCGCCGGCATGCCCATCACCAGGCTTTTCGGGGGCACGACCATGCCGGTCTTGACGAAGGACATCGCGGCGACGATCGCGGATTCGCCGATCACCGCGCCGTCCATCACGACGGCATTCATGCCCACCAGCGCATTGCGGCCGATGCGTGCGCCATGGATCACCGCGCCATGACCGATATGGCCATCGACCTCGATCACGGTGTCGCTGCCCGGAAAGCCGTGGACGACACAGGTGTCCTGCAGGTTCGCCCCCTCTTCCATGATCAGCCGCCCGAAATCGCCGCGAAGGCAGGCCAGCGGCCCGACATAGCAGCGCGGGCCGATGATCACGTCGCCGATCAGCACGGCGGTCGGATGGACGAAGGCGGTCGGATCGACCACCGGGGTCACGCCTTCTAGCGAATACACTTTGGCCATGGCCTCTTCCGTTCGTTCAGAAGGTATCAGCGGCGCGGCTGGATGACGATCTTGCCTGTCACCTTGCGCGACGCCATGTCGATCAGTGCCTGCGGTGTCTCTGCCAGCGCGTAAGTCGCGGAGACATGCGGGCGGATCTTGCCGGCGCTGTACCACGCCAGCAAATGATGCATCGCCTGAATGTGCACGTCGGGCTCGCGGCGCGCGAAATCGCCCCAGAACACGCCGACCACTGACGCGCCCTTGAGCAGCGGCAGGTTCAGCGGCAGCTTCGGGATCTCGCCATTCGCAAAACCGATCACCAGATAACGGCCGCGCCATGCAATCGAGCGGAATGCCGGCTCGGTATAGTTGCCGCCGACCGGGTCATACACCACGTCCGGACCCTTGCCGTCGGTGGCTTTCTTGATGGCCTCGCGCAGATCTTCATTACTGTAATTAATCAGCACGTCTGCGCCATGCTGCTTGCAGATCGCGAGCTTTTCATCGGTGGAGGCGGCTGCGATCACTGTCGCGCCGATCGCCTTGCCAATCTCGATCGCGGCAATGCCGACACCGCCGGCAGCGCCCAGCACGAGCATGGTTTCGCCTGCTTTCAGTCCGGCGCGATCGACCACAGCGTGATAAGACGTGCCGTAAGTCAGGATCAGCGCAGCGGCGGAATCGAAGTCCATCGCTTCCGTCATCGGGAACACCGCGGATTCCGTGACCGCAATCTGCTGTGCAAACGCTCCGTGCGGCACGAACGCAAACACGCGATCGCCGGCCTTGTAGCGGGACACGCCCTCGCCCACCGCGCGCACCACACCGGCCAGCTCATTACCGGGCGTAAAAGGCAGCTCGGGCTTGAACTGGTATTTGTTCTGAATGATCAGCACATCGGGAAAGTTCACACCGGCGGCAAAAATATCGATCATCACCTCGCCCGCCTTGGGCGATTTTTCAGGAAGCTCTTCGACGACCAGCGTCTCGGGCAGGCCCCAGGCCTTGCAAACCACTGCTTTCATGTTGCTCCTCTTGTTATCGTGGGTGTGGGTGGTGAGTTTGTCAGCTTGTTATGCGGGGAATTCAGCCGAATTTCGGTGCGCGCTTTTCGATGAAGGCGCGCACGCCTTCCCGGCCATCGGCGCTCTCGCCGGACGCATACATCGCGTCGCGCTCGGCATCGAGCTGCTGCTGCAGTGTGCGATGGTGCGCGTGATCAATCAGCGACTTGATACGCGCCTGCGCGTCGACAGGCCCGCTGGCCAGCTGGTGCGCCAGCTTCAGCGCGGCCGCGTGCAGTTCCTCATCCGGGTGTACCGCATCGATCAGGCCGATGCGCAGGCACTCGTCGGCACTGAAGGGGCGGTTCGTGAGGAAAATCTCTTTCGCGCGCGCAGCGCCGGCGCGACGCGTGATGAACCATGAGCCACCGACATCCGGCGTCAGGCCAATTGCAGAATATCCGCCGCGCAGCTTCATTGAGGCGGCGGCCAGTACCAGATCGCCGCACAAGGCCAGACCGATGCCGCCGCCACCGACCGCGCCATTCAGCGCGCAGACCACCGGAAAGCTGAACGACTTCAGCAGGGCCATCGCGGTATGCACGGGCTCGAGCAGTTCACGCAGCGTATCGGTCAGCGGGCGCGATGCATCGGCCATGCTGTTGACATCCCCGCCCACACAGAATTGCCTGCCCTGTGCCGTGATCAGCAATGCGCGCACCTGCGGGTTTTCTGCGACCTGCTCGACCGCCGCTGCAAACGCGCGCGCCATCGCCAGATCCAGCGCATTGCCGCGCGACGGGTTGGTAAAGGTAATGATCGCCAGCTTCTGGTCAAACTCCAGCGTCAGGGGTGTGGACATGGTTCGGCTCCGGGGGAACAGGAATGCGCCCGAGACGGGCAGCGGGAAGTTGCGGGGTGAGTCCGGGGTAATCGTCGGGCAAGCGTCGGGTAATCGTCGAATAAGCGTTGTAAGCCCGGCATTTTAACAAAGCGAAAAGCGCGCGCTGAGCGCCAGTCCCGACGGCGACGCATCGGCCAGTGTCAGCTCGCCCTGGTGGGCCAGCACGCGCTCGCGGATACCGGCCAGCCCCAGCCCCGGCGCGGCATCCGGCGCCGCATCCGGCGACAATCCGCGGCCATTGTCGGCCACCACCAGACTCACGCTGCGGCGCGCCTCGTCCACGGTCAGCGACAGCGTGACGAGTGAGGCGGCACTGTGCCGCATCGCATTGGTCAGCGCTTCCTGCGCGATCCGGTACAGCGCCACGGACAGCCGCGGCGGCAGCGAGACGTCCTTCAGGTCGGTGTGCAGCCGGCAGTCGAGCGCCGCGTCGCCGCGCGACTGGCGCTGGCGCACCAGTTCCCGCAAGGCTTCCTCGAGCGCGATGTCATGTTCCTCATCGCCCTGCAAACCATAGGGCCGCAGCTGCGCGAGCAGGCCGCGCAGCTGCGACAGGATGCTGCTGCTGTTGTCATGCATCGCCTGCGCGCAGGCGGCCAGCGCAGGATCGGCCGCGCACTGGCGCAGCAGATAGGACGCATCGACCTGCAGCGCGGTCAGGCGCTGGCCGAATTCATCATGCAGATCATGCGCAAGCGTGCGGCGCTCGTTCTCCTGCACATCCTGCAGGCGGTGCAGCAGCTCGCGCTGCTTGGCGATCTGCTCGGTCAGCGCGGCGGCGAGATGATTCAGCGCCTGCCCGATCTGGTTCAGCTCGCGCGTTGCGCAGCGGGCGATGCGTGCACTGTAATCGCCGGCTTCAATGCGGGCGATGCCGGCGAGGACATCCTCCAGCGGCAGCAGCGCCCGTTTCAGGCTGTACGCCAGTGCCGCCACCAGCGCGACCACCAGGGCCGCAAACAGCGCAAGCTGCACCAGCGCGCTGGTGATCGCCTCGGCGCTCTCGGGCTGCGGATTGGGCTCGAGCTGTATCGTGACCTGCTCGCCGCCGGGGCGCCGCAGCGGCAGGGAATAGACCGGGACGCTGGTCTCGCTGACCACGAAGCGATGCAGCCAGGGCAGCTCGCTGGCCGGTGTGGGCTGGGCGCTGGCGGTCAGCCGGCGGCCTTCGCCATCGAGCAAGGCCACATGAAAATTCCGCAGCCGGTCACTGCGATTGAGCGCATCGATGCGCTGTGCATGCTGGACGAGCGGCGCCTCGTCCTGCAATGCAGACAGTGCGGCGATCAGCTGTCCGGTACGCTGGCTGCCCTGTATCTCGTCAGCGATATCCTGTCGCGCGGCAAACAGGGTCAGCGCAAAGGCCAGCGCCAGCATCAGCAGGCCGACCGCTCCCAGCCTGAGCACGAGTCGCGTGAGTAGTTGCATGATTGGTTTCCCGGCATTAAGTACCGGGCGATTATAAGGTTGAGCGCTTGCTCGTTTCAGCGTTTGCACATATCCGTGTCTGCGCGCGCGCACTAGAATGAAGCTTCATGCCAGCTTCCTGCGCGCTGTCCTCTCCTCCTGATGCGCGCAGTCCGGCAGCGCGAGGTCCGCATCCCATGGCCGAACATCCCGAAGGCTTGCCTTTCCTGCGCGAGGTGCTGATCTTTCTCGCGCTCTCCGGCGTGCTGATACCGCTGCTGCAGCGCTACCGCGTCAATCAGATGCTGGGCTTTCTCGCGACCGGTGTGCTGCTCGGGCCCTTCGGCCTGTGGCTGTGGGTCGGCCAGCTGCCCTGGCTGCAGAATTTCACGTTCGTGCGGGTGGAGGAAGTCATCGCCCTGGGCAAGCTGGGCGTGGTGTTCCTGATGTTCAGCATCGGCCTTGAACTGTCGGCCGAACGGCTGTGGGCGCTGCGCCGCTGGGTGTTTGGCGCCGGCTCCGCGCAGGTGCTGCTGTCGGCGCTGCTGATCGGACTGATCGCCAGCCTGTTCGGCAATGCAGTCGAGGCCGCGATCGTGCTGGGACTGGCCCTGTCGCTGTCCTCGACAGCCGTGGTCATGCAATGGATGACGGAAAAGCGGCTGCTGGATCGTGGCTTCGGTCAGGCGAATTTCTCCATCCTGATGTTTCAGGATCTCGCGGTCGTGCCCATTCTGCTGCTGACCGGCATGCTGGCCGCCGGGAATGTCGATCGCTGGTGGATGCTGTTCGCCGGTGTGCTGCTGAAATCCGTCGCCGCGATCCTGCTGATCTATCTGCTCGGGCGGCGCGTAATCCGCCCACTGTTCAAGCTGCTGGGGCGCGAGCATCAGCCGGCGACCTTCGTTGCGCTGATCCTGCTGTGCACGCTCGGTGTCGCCGGCATGACCGCCTATGCGGGGCTGTCGATGGCATTGGGGGCGTTTCTCGCAGGGCTGTTGCTGGCCGAGACGGAATTCCGGCATGAGGTCGAAGTCACGATCGAACCGTTCAAGAGCCTGCTGCTCGGCCTGTTCTTTTTTTCTGTCGGCATGCAGACAGATGTGCGCGTGCTGCTCTCGGCACCGGTGCTGCTGCCGCTCTCCGTGCTGGGGCTGCTGCTGATCAAGGCCCTCGTGCTCGCACCGCTGCTGCGGCTGGGCGGGCTGGGCTGGGGCAGCGCGGTCCATGGCAGCCTGATGATGGGACAAGCCGGCGAATTCGGCTTCATCATTGGTGCCGAGGCCACGGCCCGCGAGCTGTTCGCGCCGGAGCTGACGCAATTCATCCTGCTAGTGATCGGGCTGTCGATGTTTGCGACGCCGCTGGCGGCGCGCGCCGGTCAGTTGCTGGGGCAATGGTGGGACGAGCAACATCATGATGATGCGGCCAGCCTCGAAGAGGCGAGTGTCGAGCCGCTCCGCGACCATGTGATCATCGTCGGCTTTGGCCGGATGGGTCAGCTGGTGGCCGAGGTCCTGGCCGCGCAGAACGTCCGCTATGTGGCGATCGATATCGACATGATGCGCTCGACCAAGCGTCATCCGCTCGGGGAGCCGGTGTTCTTCGGCGATGTCAGCCGGCCCGAGCTGCTGCATCGGGTGCATGCCGGCAGTGCCGCTGCCATCGTGCTGACAATGAACCATCCCGAGGCGGCGCTGCATGCGGTGACCGCGATACGCCGCGAATTCGCATCACTGCCGCTGCTGGTGCGTGCGCATGACGAGCATCATGCGCGGGCGCTCAATGAATCCGGCGCGAGCGTGGTGATGCCGGAGGCACTGGAAGCCGGGCTGCAGCTCTCTTCTTTCGTGCTGGAAGCCATTGGCATCGACGGTTCGCGCGCAGCGGAGGCGATACGCCGGGAGCGTGCCGCGCGGCTGGCGATGGCGCGCTGAGGGCGGCTACCCGCGCAGCGTAGCTCAGCAGATGTTCACAGATGCGCGAAGCGCACCAGCTGCACGCCGGCGCTGTGGCAATCATCGGCAAAGCGTGTGCCGGCGAGATAGTTGAACTCGGCCGCCCGTGCATCGCAGATGGGATCGCTGAAATCCACGGTCGGCTTCCCCGGATGCACCATCAGCAGCGTGCCACTCGGGATTTCATGCAGCCAGCGACACATGCGCTGCTCGAACTTTGCTTCGGGCTGCAATGCATACAGGCCACCGAATTTTTCCGTGATGCGCAGACCACGGGCTTTTACATAGTCGGCAAAACCCCGGCAGGCCGCGCGCAACACCAGCGCCTTGCCGGGCGTACCGCCAGCATCGACCAGCCGGTCCGGTGTGCGTATCCACGGCAACCGGCTGCCCTCGGGCCAGCGCGCCTCGATCGCCTCCATCATCGCCTCGCGGATCACCGGGAATGCATGCACATGCTGATGGCCATCGAGGTAATCCGGCAGACGGCCAAAGTATTTGACGAACAAATCGATCTGCTTGATGAACCGCTCCGTCACCCAGCGGCGCGAGATCAGCCCGACCTGCGTGAGCAGCAGCCAGTACAGCAGCGGACGATTGCCGCGGGCATTCGGAAACGAATGCGTCAGGTTCAGATGGACGCCGATGTCCGCATGCGCCTGCAGTTCCCGCAGCCGCCAGCTGCTCTCGGGCCAGTCCGGCCCCTCGGTCAGCACCGAGGTCGCCGACACGCGGCGGCAGACGATCAGATCGAGAATGCCTTCGGAGATCTGCTTCGATTGCCCGAAATCGTCGGCACACAGCGCGAGCCTGCGCGGTCGGTCTTTCATGCATTCTCCCCGGGAGCGAAGGCCCAGTGACGGGCCACAACGAACGTGAGCGCCGCGACCGCCACCAGCACCAGCGCCAGTGCGACCCGGTAATCCAGCAACGTGTAGCGAAGCAGCAGCCAGTACATCAGTTCATTGATGATGAAACTCATCAGCGCCACCCCGAAGAAGCGCAGGCGCGAGCGCGATGCGGGGGCCTGCTGCTGACGAAACGTCAGATGGCGGTGCCCGGCGTGGCTGACCTGAAACGCGATCAGAAAGGCGATCAGGTTGGCCACCAGCGGATCCATGCCGAGCGGCACCAGCACCAGCGCGACACTGCCCAGATGCACCAGCATCGCGGTGACGCCCACCACGCCGAACCAGAACAGCTCGCGGGTCATCGAGGGTCGCCATCCCGGGGCGGCAAGCTGCGGCTGCGGGCGATGCGACTGACAAAATACGCGGGCCGCTGCTTCACCTCGGTGAAGATGCGGCCGATGTACTCGCCGAGAATGCCGATGGACAGCAGCTGCACTCCGCCCAGGAAGGTGACGGCGACGACCAGCGTCGGCCAGCCATCGGTGTCATTACCGAACAGCAGGGTCTCGACGACGATATACGCCGCATACGCGATCGAGGCCAGCGACACGGCACCGCCGACCACGGTCCACAGCCTGAGCGGTACATTCGAGAACGCGGTCAGCGCGGTCGCGGCCAGCCGGAACAGGCTGAAAAAATTGAAGCTGCTGGTGCCATGACGGCGCGGATCGGTGCGCACGCGCAGCGCCAGCCGCGTGAACCCGGCCCAGTTGTACAGGCCTTTCATGAAGCGATTACGCTCGGGCATGCTGTTGAGCGCATCGAGCAGGCAGCGGTCGAGCACACGAAAATCCTGGGTGTTCTCGGGGATCTTGTTGCGCTCGCCGAAATTCAGCAGCCCGTAAAACACGTGGGTGAATGCGCGCTTGAGCCAGCTCTCGTCATTGCGGTCAGAGCGCACCGCGTACACCATGTCATAGCCACGGCGCCAGTGCGCGATGAATTCCGGGATCAGCTCGGGCGGATGCTGAAAATCGCAATCGATCAGCACCGCGAGATCGCCGCGCGCTTCGGCGATACCGGCCGTCAGCGCGATCTCCTTGCCAAAATTTCTCGATAACTGCACCAGCGTCACCGGAAACTGATCGATCGCCGACATCACCCGCTCGACCGTCGCGTCGCGGCTGCCGTCATCGATCACGATCAGTTCGTGTCGCAGCCCCAAACGCTGCATCAGCGTGTGCAGGGTCTCGAGCATGGGCAGGATATTGCCCTCTTCATTGAATGCCGGAACAAGGCAGCTGACCAGCGGGTCGGCCGGGCGTTCCGCCGCGCGCTGGCTGAGCAGGAATGCGGGCGTGCTGTCGTCAATCGGGGTGGCCGCCAAGGGAGTGGCCGATGCTGGGCTGGCCGACGGGGGAATCTGGTCTGACATCATGGAGAGGAAAAGGTCGGGCGCCCGGTGCCGCTGCGCAAACAACGCGGAATGTAATGGCAGCAGGAACTTGGGTCAAGCAAGAGATCGGCCGCCGCCGGACAATCGAAAGCATCCGGCGCTTCCAGCGCCTTGTGCGTCAGGAATCGCAACGACCATCGGGCAAAACGATCACCCAGCGAACCGGCACCCTGAGGCGCGGCTGCGCTGCCGGGCTGATCTCGGCGCTGGCCTCCGGGTGTCCCGGGTTCATCGCCGTCATCCACGGCCCCGGCTCGCGCGCGGCCTTGTCCTGCGCCCACAGCAGCACATAGCCGCAGGCCGCGAGGCGCTCCGGTGCGACCCAGGGCGAGAGACGTGGATCGCCATTGATCATCACATCGGGTGTCGCGTTCGCAAAGAAGGCGACATTCCCCGCCGCCCAGGTCGAGCCCACCAGATAGCGCAGCGGCGCATTGCCGGTCTTCTCGCGCCAGTCGGCCTCGATCAGCGCGGCCAGTTCGGGGCCGGGGAAATTGGCGCGCGACAGCGATGGCCGGATCTGCGTCTTCACATACACCTGTCCCGCATAGCCCGCCATCAGCAGTGCCTGCAGCAGGCACCACGCCAGCAGCCAGCGAGCGCTGAACAGGCGGGCGAAGGCGGCTGGACGCCAGCTGACCAGCGCCAGACCGAGCGTGGTGAACATCATCATCGCCCACATGTCGCGCAGCGGGCGTCCGCCCACCAGCGGCACCAGCAGGCTGGCCAGCAGGGGCAGCAGCATCGACGCCAGCAGGAAGCGCGTCGGGATCGGGAGCTGCATGGGCGTCGACGTTGCCGGTATCGTGGTTGACGCCAATGCAGTGCGTCGCACGAACCAAAGCGCCAGCAACAGCATCACCGAATTGATGCCGAGCTGCGCAGCGACGAATTGCACAGCGTCGCGGAGGCGTCCGGCCACCGACAGCGGCTCGCTCATCCGCTCCTGCGCATAATGCAGCGGCTGAAAATCATGCTGCACCAGCCACAGCAGATGCGGCGTGGCGACTGCGAGCGCGATGGCGGCGCACACGAGTACCCGGCCCGCCGTCAGGTAGCGGCGTGACTCGCGATCAATGAACAGCCAGACGATCATGAACAGGTACAGCAGCGCCGCGCTGTACTTGGCCAGCAGGCAGAGGCCGAGCGCTGCGCCCAGCGCAATGAACCATCCCCAGTGACCCCGACGGGTGGCCAGCCAGAACAGCGCGATCGACACGGCCCACAGCGGTATCTGCACTACGTTGTGATTGAACTCCGGGATCAGCACATTGAAATAGAGCTGGGTCGCCGTGAGAAACAGCGCGACGACCGACAGCCGCTCATCAAGAAACTGCCGCGCGAGCCACCAGAGTGCGGCCAGTGCGGCGACGATCGACAAAGGCCCGAGCCACAGCAGCGCGAGGGACTGTTTGCCCAGCAATCCGACAGAGGCCGCAATCACCCAGGCCGGCAGCGGCGGATGCTTGTAATACCCGGCCTGCGGATGCAGGCTCCAGACAAAGCCCTCGATCATGTCCAGCGGCGGACTGTGATGCGCGACGACGGCCACCAGCGGCCAGAGCACCAGATACACCAGCAGCAGCGCGACCAGCGCGCGGCGCACCGCAGGGTCGGCAGGCAACAGCGGCGCGGTGTTCGCGGAGGACTGAATCGGAGCGTGGGAGGACAAGAGGACTTTCGGGAAAGGTGTCGGAGACCGGGTCGGCGTCGGTGGCTGCGGTAGGGACTGAACCTGGCTGCTGAACCCGGGTGCGAAAGCCCGGCATCTGAAGCGCAGCCGTCACGTGCTGGCGCGATTTTATCGCAGCACCCCGACGCCCCCCGGATAAACCACCAGATCGCCGCCCCGGGCATGGCCAAGCGGATTTTTGACTTATCAGCACTTCAACAGGAAGGTTACGCCGGCATTCAGTTTCAATGCAAATTCGGTAAATACCCCTGTTATTAATATTGGTTTAGTTAGCAAAATGATGCATATTATGTCACGTTGAGTTATCATCCTTTCCCGCAAGAAATCGCCCCAATTTTCATAAGGAAGTAACGCTGTGAGCAAACGTACCCGCCCCGCAGATATCTATCTGCGCTTCCTGCAACTGGCCGAAGCATTGCGTGGCATGCCTTCCCTGCCCCCGCTGGAGCCGCTGGAAGAGCGCATCCTTGAACTGATCGCTTACGCGCGCCAGCGGCAGGAGCGCCTGTCGGTCAAGGATCTGATGGGCAAGCGCGAACTCGGCTCACCGGCGATGCTGCACGGGCGACTGAAATCAATGCGTGAAAAAGGCTGGATTCTGCTGGCAGAAACCGAGGATGCGCGCCGCAAGCAGCTCGAACTGACGCAAGCCGCGCTGCTGCACTTCGACAAGCTCTCGAAATGCCTGATACAGGCGGTCAAAAAGGCCGGCAACTCCTGAGCCTTGCAAGCAAATCAGCATGACACATGACATAAGCGGCCCGGAGGGCCGCTTATTTTTTTATCGTCAGGTACACCGCCAGCGCGATGATCAGCGCCACGGCCAGCTCCAGCCCGACCATTACCCACTCCATCTGCGTGCTCCTGTGCGTCGGTCACAGGCAGATGATCGCGCAAGCCGGCAGGCTCGGCAATCTGATGAAGTTTCGGTTCTCAATAACCTATAGTCGTTCCTGCCGGCGCGCGCCCGGGGCTTACCCGGGGCGCACCTGAATCGTCCTCCGTGCTCAGCGCACCGCACCCACCAGAGCCGGGGGGAATGTGGCTGCCGGAAGCTCAGGTTCCGCCGACCGATCCAGCTTTCGAACCAGCACGCGCCCGGTGCGGGGAAAGAACACCACCTTGCGCGGATGGCTGTCGTTCAGGTCTTGCGCCAGCACGCGGATACCGCCTGCGGCCAGATAATCAAGCACGAACGCCGCATTGCGCTCGCCGACATTCAGCGCCTGCATGCCCGCGAGCACCCGGCCGCCACCAAACACCTTGGCCTCCAGATGGCTGCGCGAGGCACCCGCCCGCAGCAACTGATCGATCAGCACATCCATCGCATGCGCGCCGTAGCGCATCGAGCCGGATACGTCCGAGGACGGCAGCATGAAGTGGTTCATGCCGCCGATGCCGCTCTCGCGGTCGCGGATGCAGGCCGACACGCACGAGCCCAGCACGGTCAGGATCGCCATGTCGCGTGATGTCCAGTAGTACTCGCCCGGCATGACCCGCGCGGTCATGCAGCGAAAATGCCGGTCGAAGTAGACATGCGTGGATAGCGCCTCGGTGGCGCTCATTGGGTACCTTGGGTGCCTTGGCTGGCTTGGGCTGCCTGCGTGCCGTGCATGCCTGCAGACCTGAGCAGCTCGTACACCGTCTTGCCCTTGAGCCTGAGCGCATCGCACACATACAGAAAGTTTTCCGAATGTCCGGCGAAGAGCAGCGCGTCCGGCTTCATCAGCGGCAGGAAGCGCGAGAGGATCTGGCGTTGTGTCGCCTTGTCGAAATAGATCATCACATTGCGACAGAAGATCGCATCGAACGGCTGTCGCAGCTGCCAGTCGCGGCCGAGCAGATTCAGCGGCCGGAACTCGATCAGCGAGCGCAATTCCTCTCGCACGCGCACCTTGCCCGACTGCGCGCCCCGCCCCTTCAGAAAATAGCGGCTCAGCTGCGCCTTGCTCAGTCCGTTCACCCGGTCCGCCGCATACACGCCGGTCGCCGCTGTAGCCAGCACTTCAGTGTCGATGTCCGTGGCGATTATTTTTACCGGGGGTGTCAGCGAACCATACGCATCGCAGAGTGTCATCGCGATCGAATACGGCTCCTCACCAGTCGAACTCGCTGAACACCAGACCGACAGCGAGCTGCGGGCGCGCGCATGCTCGGCGAGCACCGGAAAATGATGCGACTCGCGGAAGAACGAAGTCAGGTTGGTCGTCAGCGCATTCGTGAACGACTGCCATTCGGCATCCGTCGCCGCGCGCTCGAGCTGGTCGAGGTAGGTGGTGAAGCTATCCGTCCCGGTCGCGCGCAGCCGCCGCGCCAGCCGGCTGTAGACCATTTCCTGCTTGCCTTCGGCCAGCGAAATGCCTGCACAGCTGCGTATCATGCGACGCACCCGGTCAAAATCCTCGCGGGTGAAATCAAACTCCTTCAGTCTTTGCATGGAAGCAAGGCCATTTAGAAAAGTCTGATCAAACCATGAAAGTCTGGCATCCCATCCATTGAATAACCCAAGAAAACCCCGAGTATTCCGCTACGATGACAATGCTTTTCCGTCGAAAATTTCATTCGGGCTGATGGTGCGGAAAAAGGCAGAGCCCTCGGTTTTTTAGTGCAGAAAGCACAGTTACGACGCGCAGAGTTGCGATAAAAGATACTGACAGCCGATCAATTAGCCCAGGCACATCGCCAATTGCTTTGAAGAAAAATTCTCTTGATATACGACTCACTGATTCCGTAAAGAAATGTTCTGAGCGATAAACGCCGACGCGAGTAAGACCGCCAAGCGAAAAACCCCTGAAAAACTTGCGAAAAATCAAACTTCGCGACGCAGTAACAACAGACAGTCACGGGATTCCGCAAAATAGCGCGTGGAATACCTGAATACGTTCGTACGGACGCATTCAATGTTCTCAGGAAGGAACACATGATGATTGAAGAACATTGGGTCAAGGAACTACTCGACGACGCGCATCCGGATGCGCGCAGTGATCGTCTGGCGCGTTTCGATGCTCACCTGCCCAGCCTGCTGTTTGAACTTGACCAGTTGCCCGAAGGTTGCCTGCGCTTCGCGTTTCTGTCGGGCGCCTGCGAGCATGTACTCGGCGTGCCCCGCGACGCACTGTTCAGCGACACCGGCGAGCTGCTCGACCGGCTGACTGAAGATGACCGGCCGGCGCTGCTTGAAGCGCTCGATCGATCGGCCCGGCAGATGAAGCCGCTGAACTGGGAAGGCCGGCTGCGCATCGATGCATGGCGGGATATCAAATGGATCAATCTGCGCGCAACGCCGATGCGGCGTAACGGCGGCGGGGTCCGCTGGACCGGCATGATGACCAACATCACACAGGGCAAGCGGCTGCAGGAAGAGATACGCCAGTCGCGCCAGCAGCTGGCGGCACTGGCCGCGCATGTCGATGAGGTCAAGGAGCAGGAGCGCCGCCGTATCGAGCGTGACCTGCATGATGACCTCGGCGGCAACCTGACCGCACTGAAGATGATGCTGCAGCATGTCTGGAAAGGCCTGCCGGATGATCCCTACCTCAGCGACCGCTATGCGTACATCGAGAACCTGCTGAATGTCTCGATCGAATCAATCCACCGCATCTCGGCCGACCTGCGTCCCGGCATCCTCGATGCCGGACTGGTGGCCGCGCTGGAATGGCTGTCGTCCGAGTTCGAGCTGCAGACCGGGATCGCCTGCGAATTCCGCTGCAAGGATCTGGACATCGCTCTGGATCCGCGACTGTCCACCACCCTGTTCCGGATTGCGCAGGAAGCCTGCAACAACATCCGCAAACATGCGCAGGCGACCGGCGTCGAGATACAGCTGCATGATGACGGCCGCGAGCTGCAACTGGAGATCATCGACAACGGCTGCGGCATGCCCGACGAGCAGCGCGACAGTCCGCACTCGTTCGGCATTCGCGGGATGGAAGAGCGCGTCGCTGCGATCGGTGGCAGCTTCCGCATGGCCTCGCGGCCCGGCAAAGGGACGATCGTGTCAGTGCGTACGCCGGCCATACGCAATCACTGAGACCATCACTGAGAACGATACCGAGTTCCCCACCCGGACTGACAACCACACCAACAACTTATGGGTACTGACAAGCTGATCAAGGTACTGATCGCTGATGATCACGCACTGATCCGCGAAGGCATCAAGCAGATCATTGCCGACAGCGGCGAATTCATCGTGATCGCCGAGGCCGACAGCGGGCTGGGCGCACTGCAGCAGATGCGCCAGCAGTTGCTCGATCTGGTGCTGCTGGATATCTCCCTGCCCGACCGCAACGGCATCGATGTGCTGCGGCAGGCGCGGCGGGAATTTCCTGCGCTACCGGTGCTGATGCTGAGCATGCATCGCGAGGATCAGTATGCGGTACGTGCGATGCGCGCCGGCGCCGCGGGTTATCTGAACAAGCAGAGCGCGCCGGACGAGCTGATCGATGCGATGCGCGTGGTCTCGGGCGGGCGCAAGTACATCACGCCATCACTGGCACAGGAGCTGGCCAGCCGTATCGATCAGGACACGGTCGAGCACGCGCATATCACCCTGTCAGACCGTGAGTTTCAGACACTGGTCATGATCGCCTCCGGCAAGACCGTCAGCGAGATCGCCGCCGAGCTGACGCTGTCCGTGAAGACCATCAGCATGTACCGCTCGCGTCTGCTGCAGAAAATGAGGCTGCGTAACAATGCGGAGCTGACGCACTACGCACTGAAGCACCAGCTCGTACCAGACATGCAATAAGCATCACGGCGGCATCGCTGCCGCCGCCGCTTTCCTGCCACTTTTTTCTTGCCTCCGTCTGACTCTGCCAGTCTCCTGCCAGCGCTCTCGGACGTCCTCACCTGAACCAACCGGTCGCCCTCGCCGCACCCGCCCTGCCTTCTCCCCTGGAGCCCTGCGCACCTCAGCATGCCGATCCGCTCTCCGCAAAAAAGTTTCCCGGTCGGCCTAAACATTCCGGCCCGCACACCCGTAACTCCTGACAACAGCTTCATGAACGTCCTGATGAACAGGCAGGGAGCTGAACAGAACATCGGCACCAGCGCGATGTTCACGAGACCTCAACAAGGAGAGCATCATGCCCGCAGTCATTAATACCAACCTTGCATCCCTCAACACTCAGCGCAACCTCACGGCGTCGCAGGCCTCGCTGTCCACCTCGCTGCAGCGCCTGTCGTCCGGCATGCGCGTCAACAGCGCGAAAGACGACGCCGCCGGCCTCGCGATCGCCGAGCGCATGAATGCTCAGGTCAAGGGCCTGAATGTCGCGATCCGCAATGCCAATGACGCCATCTCGCTGTCGCAGACGGCCGAAGGCGCGCTGGGTAAAGTGGGCGAGAACCTGCAGCGTATGCGTGAACTGGCCGTGCAGGCCGCCAACGGTACCAACAGCACTGCCGACCGCACCACGCTCGACGAGGAATACACCGCACTGGCCGGCGAAGTGACCCGTGTGCTGGAAAGCACGAAGTTCAATGGTCTGGCACTGCTGAACTCGGCCGCACCGGCCACCGGCTTCGATTTCCAGGTGGGCGCCAACAACAACGTCAACGAGAAGATCAACATCGCCACTGCCGACATCACTGCAGGTGCCGGTATCGCTGCCGTCACCAGCGGCGGCGCCAGCGACAGCATCGCCGATGCGACCGGCGCGCTCGCACTGGCCGCGATGGATGCACTGTCCACCGCGATCGATGAAGTCTCGTCCGCCCGCGCGAAATTCGGTGCGTCGCAAAACCGCTTCGAGGCCGTGATCGCCAACCTGCAGATCGCTTCCGAGAACCAGTCGGCATCGCGCAGCCGCATCATGGATGCCGACTTCGCGTCGGAGACGGCCAACCTCACCCGTGGCCAGATCCTGCAGCAGGCCGGCACCGCGATGCTGGCACAGGCGAACTCGCTGCCCAACGGCGTGATGGCCCTGCTGCGCGGCTGATCAGGCAGCCACCGCCATAAACGCCGCCGGCTCCCCGCACGAACAGGGACCCGGCGGCGCATTCACAAGACAACCACACCCTGCGAGACACTATGGGCATCACCGCATCCGGCATAGGCTCGGGACTGGACATCAACGGTCTGGTATCGCAAC
>JACCDH010048981.1_pt1 | contig 21373 bp, 19 predicted proteins | sample 7442481 | NCBI WGS metagenome assembly JACCDH01 (sample SAMN15323433, study PRJNA562643) | freshwater metagenome | isolation source: river surface water | place: USA:Blue River Watershed | collected 2017-08-15
AATTAAAAAGAGTAGTAGTTACAGGTATTGGAGCATTGACTCCCATAGGCAATTCTGTGCCAGAATTCTGGAAGAATTTAGTTGAAGGGGTCAGTGGCTCTGATTACATTACTCGTTTTGATGCCTCGAAGTTCAAAACGCAATTCGCTTGTGAAGTGAAGAACTTCAACATAGAGGACTATTTGGACAAGAAAGAAGCAAGAAAACTTGACCCGTTTGTACATTATGCTTTAGCATCTACTGATGAAGCTGTGAAAGATTCACAGATCGACTTCAGCCAGGTAGATCCTGATAGAGCAGGTGTTATTTGGGGTTCAGGTATCGGAGGTTTAAGAACTTTCATTGATGAAGTCACCAATTTCAATACTGGTGATGGTACTCCACGTTTCAATCCTTTCTTCATTCCGAAGATGATTATTGATATTGCTCCAGGGCATATATCGATCAAATACGGACTTAGAGGTCCGAATTTCGCAACCGTTTCAGCATGTGCATCATCAACAAACGCAATCATTGATGCTTTCAATTACATCCGTTTAGGTATGGCCGATCTTATGATCACAGGCGGTTCTGAAGCGAGTGTTAACGAAGCAGCATTGGGTGGTTTTAATGCAATGCATGCATTATCAACTCGTAACGATTCACCAAAAACAGCATCAAGACCTTTCGATTTAGATAGAGAAGGATTTGTATTGGGTGAAGGTTCAGGTACATTAATACTTGAAGAGTATGAGCATGCAAAGAAAAGAGGTGCTAAAATTTATGCAGAGATTGCAGGTGGTGGTTTATCTGCCGATGCAAATCACATTACAGCTCCACATCCACAAGGTTTAGGTGCATTGAACGTAATGAAAAATGCAATGAGAGATGCAGGTATGAAGCCTGAAGATCTTGATTACATTAACGTTCACGGTACATCAACTCCACTAGGTGATGTTTCAGAAACTACAGCAATTGTGAACCTTTTTGGTGAACATGCATACAATTTGAATATTAGTTCTACAAAATCTATGACTGGTCACCTATTAGGGGCTACGGGTGCTGTAGAAGCTATCGCTTCAATTTTGGCTGTACAGAATGATATCATTCCACCAACTATAAATCACTTTACAGACGATCCGCAGTTCGACCCACGTTTGAATTTAACATTTAATAAAGCACAGAAGAGAGTAGTACGTGCTGCATTGAGTAATACTTTCGGCTTTGGCGGACATAATGCATCAGTGATTGTTAAAAAAGCTGAATAATCAATTTAATTTACCTACGAAATTATTATTTTAGATGGCTATCAATAAAACAATATGCCCATAGGTATTCTTAAATTATACACTTCAAGATATAAAGCAGAGTTAAGAGCTTTAAGAAATATATTAGGATTTGTACCTGGTAATTTTCGCTTATATCGTTTGGCATTACGTCATAAATCAGTAGCAAGCGATATTCATAAAAAGGGCGTAAAAAATAGCAACGAAAGATTAGAATTTTTAGGAGATGCAATTCTTGGCTCAGTAGTAGCTGAAGTGTTATTCAAAAAATTCCCTTATAAAGATGAAGGCTTCTTAACAGAGATGCGTTCAAAAATGGTAAACCGTTCTCATCTGAACCAATTATCAAAGAAGATGGGTATATCTGATTTGATTGATTACGATACAAAACTAAATAATATGGGTAATAAGAACTCTTCGTTATTTGGTGATGCGTTTGAAGCAATGATTGGTGCTATATACCTCGACAAAGGTTATGAGTTTACACGTAAATTTATTATCAACAGAATCATCATACCTCACGTTGATATAGATCATTTAGAACAAACAGAGTCGAACTTTAAAAGCCGATTATTAGAATGGGCACAAAAAGAAGGCAAAGAAATTCAATTTGAACTTTTAGAAGAAAAACATGCTGGTCAATCGCGATTATTTACTGTAAGAGTATTAATTAATGGCGAAGACATGGGCAAAGGACAAGATTTCAGTAAGAAAAATGCAGAAAAAAATGCAGCTGAAAAAGCATGCCTTGCACTTAATATTTTAGCATGAGAAAAATAATTTCAATACTTCATTTAACATTAGGCTTAATAGCATTTTTTACCATCATGCTGTTAGTATTGCCTTTCATTATTTTGTTCTCATATATACCTGGTAAATATGGAGCACAAATTCCATTTGCATTATTGCGATTTTGGTCATTTACTTTTGCCTCTATCAGCGGATTTTATTTTTCAATCAAGAGAAATAAAAATGTTAAAGCTGATCAAACATATATTTATGTATGTAATCACGGATCTTATTTAGATGCACCTGCAGTAGTTCTCGCAGCTCCTAATGCTTTTAAGCCACTAGGTAAAATTGAGATGAGTAAAATACCTTTCTTCGGATTTATTTATACTCGCGTAGTGGTAACATTAGATAGGAGCGACAAAGAAAGTAGAGCGGCAAGTGTAGAAAAATTAAAAAAAGTATTAGCTGAAGGAATATCTATTTTGATTTTTCCGGAGGGTACTATGAATACAACACCTAATGCTTTGAAAGAATTCTACGATGGTGCATTTCGAATAGCAATTGAAACACAAACACCTATTGCCCCTTTTGTATTAATAAATTCAAGAGAATTAATGCCAAGAAAAGATCCGTTTGCTATTAGACCTGGTATTATTAAAGCAATTTTCGCAGATCCAATTTCTGTCGATGAATATACAATGGATGATTTAGAAAAATTAAAAACTAAAGTATATAATGAAATGGAAAGACTAATTTTGTCGCAAGAAAAATAATACAATGTCTACCATTTTAAAAGTTCATCTATCTCTATTTCTTGTTTCATTAATTTATGCTGCAACTTTTACCATAGCTAAAATGGTAATGCCTGCTTATGTTGAACCAATGGGTTTGATTGGCATTAGAGTATGGGGCGCAATAATTTTATTGTGGATCACTCACGCTATTTTTGTCAAAGAGAAAATTACCGACAAAAAAGATTTTCTAGAATTAATTAAATGTGCAGTATTTGGTGTTGCTGCAAATATGCTTTTATTCTTCAAAGGACTTTCAATTACGACTCCGATCAATGGCGCAATCTTAATGGTAACTACACCATTATTTGTTGGCTTCTTCTCATTTTTTATTTTGAAAGAGAAAGCAACTGTATTGAAAGTAGCCGGATTAATTTTGGGTGTTTTAGGTGCTGGTATGTTATTGGTTGGTCCGAAGTTAAACTTCTCATCTGAAACTCTTGCTGGTGATATTATGGTTACTTTAAATGCAATTATTTATTCATATTATTTAATTATTGCTAAGCCTTTATTGCATAAATACAATCCGATTACCGTTATCAAGTGGACATTCTTATTTGGTGGAATATTAATATTACCATTTTCAATACCTGAATTAAACAATGTTCAATGGGAACAAATACCTAGTAATATTTGGTCTAGTATTTTCTTTTTAATTGCGGGTGCAACATTTTTGACTTACTTATTAAATGGTTGGGCATTAAGACATGCTAATTCATCATTAGTAGGCGCATATATTTATCTGCAGCCAATTTTAGCGAGTGTTATAGCAATATTATTAGGTAAAGATCAATTAACAGCACATAAGGTAATATTCGGATTAATGATTTTTGTAGGAGTTTATTTAGTGAGTGTGCCCACAGCATTACCACTTAGTCGCTTCAAAAAGTAATTATTCATATCTTTGTAACTCAATTCAATACATATGTTGAAATCAATGACGGGGTTCGGACTTGCGAGTTCAGAGTATAACCAGAAAAAAATAAACGTAGAAATTCGTTCTTTAAACAGTAAGTTTTTAGAGTTGAATATAAAGTTGCCTAAAACTTATTCAGATAAAGAGAGCATCATCAGAAATGATTGTGTAAAATTTATAGAAAGAGGTAAGGCGAACGTATCAATTGGTTTCGAGCAAAATGCAATCGAAGATCAACGTCAAATTAATAAAGAATTATTTCATTCATACTATAACCAGCTGAAGTCATTAGCAGATGAACTTTCTGTAAATAATACTGATATTTTTAGAAGTGTTATTAGCATACCTGAAGTGTTTAATACGCAAGAGCAGAATACGAATGATGAAGAATGGAAAATAATTCATCATACATTTTTGCAAGCAGTAGAAAACTTCAATCAATTTAGAATCGATGAGGGTAATACATTATCAATTGATTTAGTTAAGAGAATTGAATCAATTTTAAATGGAATTACAGAAGTTGAAAAGTTTGAAGGCAATAGAGTTCCACAAATTAAAGAGAAGTTAAATCAATTATTAGCTGACCAAGTAGGGGTTGAAAATGTTGATCAAAACAGATTAGAGCAAGAATTAATTTATTACATAGAGAAGTTTGATATTACTGAAGAAAAAATAAGATTAAGTAGTCACTGTAATTATTTTTTAGATGTAATGAAAGAAAAAGAAGCTAATGGTAAAAAACTAGGGTTTATTTCTCAAGAAATAGGTAGAGAAATAAATACCATGGGTTCTAAGGCTAATGATGCTAACATCCAAAAAATTGTTGTTGGTATGAAAGACGAGTTAGAAAAAATTAAAGAACAATTACTAAACATTATATAATCAAGATTGATTATTATAAGTATATAAAGAATGGATAAACAAGGTAAACTAATAATTTTTTCAGCACCTTCTGGAGCGGGTAAAACGACAATTGTTCAGTACTTACTAAGTCAATTGAATAATATTAAGTTCTCAGTTTCTGCAACTACTCGACAAGCAAGAGGTGAAGAAGTAGATACCAAAGATTATTACTTTATAAGCAAAGAAGATTTTTTACATAGAGTTGCAAAGCACGAATTTATTGAGTTTGAAGAAGTTTATTCAGGTACATTTTATGGTACTTTAAAGTCAGAATTACAAAGAATTTGGAATGAAGGCAATCATGTTATTTTTGATTTAGATGTAGAAGGCGGACTCAGATTAAAGAAGAAATACGAGGATAACGCATTAGCAATATTTGTTCAGCCACCATCACTAGAAGTATTAATTGAAAGATTAAGAGGTAGAGGCACCGACTCTGAAGAAAAATTAAAAGAAAGAATTGCCAAAGCTTCGAAAGAACTAGGTTACGCTGAGAAGTTCGATGTAATTCTGAAAAATAATAATTTAGAAGAGGCTTGCGCTGAAGCATTAAAATTAGTTACTGATTTTTTGAATAAATGAAAATAGGTTTATTCTTTGGCTCATTTAATCCGGTACATATCGGACATATGATTATAGCAAATTATATGGCCGAGAATACAGATCTCGATAAAGTTTGGTTAGTTGTATCACCTCATAACCCTCTAAAAGACAAATCATATTTATTAAATGCTTATGATCGTTTAGAGATGTGTAAGCTAGCATTTGAAAATCACGATAAAATATCAGTGTCTGACATTGAACTTCATTTGCCTGTACCATCATATACAATCGATACTCTAGTTTATTTAAAAGAGAAATACCCAGAACATGTGTTCTCATTAATAATGGGGGCTGATAATTTAGCAAGCATTAAAAAATGGAAGAACTACGAGATATTGCTTAGAGATTATCACTTTTATATATATCCAAGAATAAAAGAAACAGTAACAGAGTTTAGTGGTTTAGATAATGTACATTTAACCGAAACTCCTATTATTGAAATATCTTCAACTTTTATTAGAAATCAAATAAAATCAAAAAAAGATATTAGTTTTTTAGTGTCAGAAAATGTTAAAGATTTTATTGAATCTAAATCATTGTATAAATAATTTATTTCACACGAATTTTTTCACCAATAAAAATATTGTTTGAATTTTTAGAATTCAATTTCTTCAATTCTTCAAAATCAATTTTATATTTTTTAGATATTGAATATAAAGTATCACCCTTTTCTACCGTATGATATTCAAATTTTTCATCGGGTTTTTTAGCTGTATTCTTTTCTAATTTTTCTTCTTTTTTTATTTCACGCTTTGCGTGTTTTTTATCGTATTTGTGTAATTCGTATCGATCTATAATATCAATTAGTAATTCAGGGTATTTCGGATTAGTTGCATATCCAGCCTGTTTAAGTCCGTACGCCCAAGCTTTATAATCTCTTTTATCATATTCGAACAGAAACTTATATCTTTCTCTATAAGCTATAAATTCAGAATGATCTCGATAAGAATGTTCAGCTTTTCTATATCTTCTAAAACATTCATTCTTTTTATCATCATCTTCTTTTATTGTTCTACCAGACCAATCATTAGTACATTTTATACCGAAATGATTTTTACCTTTTTTCGCTAATCTACTTTTACCATTACCAGATTCAAGCATACCTTGAGCTAATGTAATACTCGCAGGTATACCATATTTTTTCATTTCTTTAATGGCAATCTTTCTATATTTTTTGATGTATGCCTCAGCATCGTCAGCAAATGATAATTGAAATGTTGAAGCAAGAACTAATAGTAGAATTAATCTTTTCATTTGATAATTAAACGCTGTCCGGGTTTTATTTTATTAGATTTTAATTTATTCAATTTCTTTATACTCTCTACTTTTACTTTATACTTTCTAGCAATGGTATAAAGCGATTCACCTTTACGTACTTTATGATATATTTTTGACTCGGGCTTAGATTTTTGAACGGTAACTTTTTCTACTACTGTGTCAATCGATAATGAATCAGAATTTATAATAAGACTGTCTAAATCTGTAGAGTCTATTTTATCATATTGATTTAAATTATAACGTTCAATAGTTTTAATTAAGTGTGCTGCATAATATCTACTAGAGGCATATCCAGATCTTTGCAAGCCATAAGCCCATTTTTTATAATCGGTTTTTTTATATGTGAATAGTTTAGCGTAGTTTTTATTATTAGATAAAAATCTAGATCTGTCTTTAAAAGCTTCCTGTACTGAATTGTATTTTCTGAAACATGAATTACGACGGTTGCCGTTTCTATAATATTTTTTTCCGCTCCAGTTAGAGCTGCATTTTACTCCGAAATGATTATTGGCGTTTCTAGCTAGTTGACTTGTACCATTTGCAGATTCATGCATACCTTGTGCAAGGGTAATGCTTGCGGGGATACCTGTGAGTAGCATTTCTTCAATTGCCAATGACTTATAACGTTCAATGTATTCAATTGCCGAGGTGTTTCTGTTTTGTGCGTTTAATTGACTAATACAAAAACATAGTAATATTATAAATATTCTTACTACTCTCATATGCACAATATAATAATAATTTTTAAATTTAGATTTGTATGAGAATCGTAGTTAGTCTAGTTGCTTTATTTATTTCTTGTAGTTTGTATGCTCAAACTGCTACAGATGCTGTATTGTTCGGCACAATAAATAATCCGAAATCAAATAACATTCAATTAGAGTTTAGAAATAACCCTATTGATACAGTTAATTATATTTTAACAATTAATTTAAATGATAAAGGACAGTTTTACGAATCGCTTCCCATTAAAAAACCGATTGCTGGTTCACTAATAATTCATAAAGATACTTTCTCAATTTATCTAGAAGTTTCTGAATCTTTAGAAATTATATATACAAATTCTAGTACTATTGATTTTAAATCGAAATATTCGAATAATAAATATGTACATATTCATCAAAAAAATTATTACAATCAAATAAACAAGCTTAGTCAAAAAATTAATAAATACGATTTTATAAGATATTCAAAAGAATTAGATTCAATTACTAATCAAAGCCTACAAGAATTAAAAGTCTACGCTTCAAATAATATTATAAGTGCTAGTTTTTTAAAGTATCAGAGAGCAAAATATATTTATAACTCAGCAAATCGTAAATATGATTATTTAAAATATCACAAACTATTAGATTTTAAATATGATAATACCCCAGAGAATGAAGCCTATTTATTTTATGATAAGTTATCAGCTACACAATCAGATTTGCTTTTAATGGAAGAGTATATTGAATTTTTACTAAAGAGACATAAATATAAATTTTACCAATCTAACTTATCAGGCTTAAATGAAAAAGAGCAAATGACTCTTAAATTTAAACTAGTATCTGAAATGTATGAAGGTAGAGAGCTTTATTTTGTTATTACAAGAGTGATGGCAGAAATTCTTGAAGACTATTCATATCTCTATGCCAAATCTTTAGTATCTGAATATATGTCTACTGTGAGTATAGCAGAGTATAGAAAATTTATTGATAAGAAAATTCAATTAGCGATTAGACGTCTTGACTAGCTTTTATGTAATCACTTAATAAATAAGCTATAGTTTTACCAAGCATATACTTGTCATTCTCATTAGTAGTTAAGCCAATAGAGGCTTCTGTTAAATGCAAATATTCGCATTTTAATAAACTTGCTGATTGATGAATAATTGCTCTCATTTGATTTGTATTAAAACCAGTGCTACTCATTGCTGAACTGGGTAAATATTGAATAGAATCTAAATCAATTTCTAGTGCACATGGTTTTTCAATTAGAAAATTTACAAATGTGTTTACAGATTCTTCAATACTTATTCTTTTACGAATTTCAATATCTTCAAAACTGAAATATTGAATGTCGATATCATCATCAATAGTTTTTAAGACTGACTCAGAGTTGTAGTTTTCATGAAGTCCTAATATGCCATATCTATTTAAGTAATTATTTTTCTTAGCATAAGAAAATCCGTTTCCACTATGTCTTCCTTCTAATGCTCTATAATCTGTATGTGCATCTACATTTAAACAATTAATACTTGTTTGATGATGTGTTGATAATGCTTTTAGCAATGGATACGAGTTATTATGTCCGCCGCCCACAACAATCAATTTTTTCTTAGCTTCAAAAATTTTGTGAGCAACATCAAATACGATTTCATCTACTTTCTCACAAAGTTTTCTTAAATCATCAATTGAAGAATTGATATTAACATACTCTTCATCAAAATTAATTTGACCTAATACTAATATCTTTTCAGCATTTATGAATCTATTGTGTTGAATATTTAATATGCTTGATAATGAATTAATAAAAGTTTCTTTAGCACCAGCCCTACCGTAATTAGCGCGTATTCCGATATCTTCAGCGATACCAAGTATTACATACTCAACATCCGAATTAATTAATTCAGCATACCAATTGTTAGAATTTATTGTTTTAACAACATCACCCCATTTAAGCTCAGCATTACGTTTACTGTAATTTTTTGCAATGAACTCAGAATTGAATATTTGTAATGATGCCATATTAATTACCTTTTATAAATACTTTTTCAATATTATCTGAACCAAAAGAATAAGGTATATAAGCTATACTAGGTATTGCTTTTGTTAAAATTAAATTTGCGTATTTACCTTTAGTTATACTGCCAGTCAAGTCTGCAACTTCCATTGCATAAGCACCATTGATAGTGCAAGCATTGATTGCTTCTTCTGGAGTCATTTTTAATTGCGTACAAGCTAATGATGTAATGAATGGCATGTTACCACTGGGTGAGGTACCCGGATTGAAATCAGAGGCTAATGCAATAGCTAATCCGGCATCTATCATTTTACGTGCAGGTTGATAATGAATACCTAAGAAAAATGCTGCAGATGGAAGTATAGTACCAATAGTATTGGAATTCAACAAGCAATTGATTTCATCTTCAGCTACACATTCTAAATGATCTACTGATACAGCATTGTATTTAACACCTACTTGTATGCCACCCGAATAATTTAGTTGGTTAGCATGAATTTTAGGTCTTAAATTATATTTTGCTGCTGCTTCTAATATTTGTGCAGTTTCTTCAGCATTAAAGAATCCGTTTTCACAAAAGGCATCAATGTAATCTGCTAATTTTTGTTCAGCTACTTTTGGTAACATTTCATTGATGATTAAATCAATATAGCCTTGATGATTTTCTTTGTATTCTAAAGGATAAGCATGAGCTGCTAAAAAGCTTGACTTAATAATTATATCTGTGTCTTTTTTCAAACGCTTAATAACTCTAAGCATTTTTAATTCTGATTCAGTATTTAATCCGTAGCCACTTTTAATTTCTATTGCTGCAGTACCTTTTTGTTTTAACTCATTAAGTCGAGTTAAAGCTGATTCATATAATTCATCTTCAGAGCAAGCTTGAAGTTTTTTTGCAGAATTTAATATACCGCCACCACGCTTAGCAATTTCTTCATAACTTAATCCTTTGATTCTATCAACGAATTCATTTTCTCTACTACCTGCAAAAACAATGTGTGTATGTGAATCACAAAACGCTGGTAAAATTATTTTACCAGTAGCATCTAGTTGTTCATTATAATCATTAATATCAATATGGTCTTCTATCTCAGACATGCAACCATAATTTTCTATTTTACCATCTTTGATACTTAGCCATGCATTCTGAATTTCATTCAGTGTCGCAAATTCGGTAAGTCTTAATGGTTTAGAATTATTCTCTAGAATACCAGTTAAGGTTTTAATATTTTTTATTAGTAGAGACATTTTATTTTAGCTCAAGTAAAATCGGACAATGATCTGAGTGCTTAGCATCAGAGAGAATAACAGCTCTTTTTAATTTATTTTCTAATTCTTTGCTTGCTAAATGATAATCAATTCGCCAACCTAAATTTTTTGAACGAGCACCAGCTCTAAAACTCCACCAAGTATAATGATGGGGTTCTTGATTGAAGTGACGAAAAGTATCTATGAATCCATTATTAATAAAATCTTCCATCCATTCACGTTCTTCGGGTAAAAAGCCAGAAGAGTTTGCATTAGATTTCGGATTGTGAATATCTATTGGTTTATGACAAATGTTATAATCACCAGACACAATTAATTCAGGATATTTCCATTTCAACTCATTGATATATGGTTTGAAGAAATCCATGAATTCAAATTTTACATTTTGTCTATCATCACCGCTTGAGCCAGAGGGTAAATAAACACTCATTACTGATAGGTCATCAAAATCTGCTCTTATGATTCTTCCTTCGTAATCATATAATTCATGCCCACATCCGTATTCAACATGATTAGGTTTTCTTTTAGATAAAATAGCGACACCACTATAACCTTTTTTTTGAGCGGGGTACCAATAGTGATGGTAGCCTAAATTTTCTATCAATCGTAATTCAGTTTCGATTTGTTCTGGTTGTGCTTTAATTTCTTGTAAGCATACAATATCAGCATCTGTAGATTGAAGCCATGATAGCCAATTTTTACTGATGGCAGATCGAATACCGTTTACGTTATATGAGATTATTTTCATTTTTCAGTTTCTTCAACTTCTTTCTTTTTTTTGTCACTTTGTTCTGCAGTGCCAATTTCTGAAGCTCTTTTAGATTCAGCTTTAGTTTTAGAATTCTTTTTAGGTTTAAATTTCTTTAAAACTTTTGCTTCAATAATTCTAACATCTTCATTAGGTCTATTCATTGGGTTAGTAGGTAATGCTGCAATTTTATCTAATACATCAAAGCCTGATACCAATTCACCATATACAGTATAGTTATTATCGAGGTGTGGAGTACCACCTATGGTTTTATAAATTTCTCTTTGAGCTGAAGTATATTTCCAACCTGAGTTCATTTCAAATCTATCTAATTCTGCATCGGTAAATGTTTTACCCTGAACAATGTAGAATTGACAATTACTACTTGCTTTTTGTGGGTTGCCATCACGTGCTGCTGCTAACGCACCTTTCTTATGAATAAGGTCAGCGTTAAATTCTGCAGGAATTCTATCACCTGGCAATGAACCGCTACCTAACATATCTCCAGGCTTAGCTGTTTTAGAAACAGGGTCACCACCTTGAATCATAAATGCATTGATCACTCTATGAAATAAAACTTCATTATAAAGACCTTCTTTGGTTAATTTAATAAAGTTCTCAGTGTGCTTTGGCGTTTCTTTATATAACATCAATACCATTGTACCATGCGTAGTTTTCATTTCTACATAAGTACCTTTTTTAGCTTTTTCTTTTTTCTTTTTTTCTTTTGCATTAATTGTAGTGCTTAATACAAGTAGAATAGTTAAGAGGCTAATAATTTTTTTCATAATAATTTATTGTTCTATAAATATAAATCTACATTTTTTATTCTTGCATATAATCTTCAAAGTAATCAATTATTAATTTTTTTAATAAAAATTCTTGCTCTAATACATTATACGGAGGAATAGCCTTGACCGCTTTCCAATGTGGCCATCCGTCTTGATCTAAAGCCTCAAGCTCGTAGAAGCCCATTTCTGATAATAATCTACAAGTAGCAATATGCATCAATTCCTCTTTTTGGCGCTTAGAAAATTTCTGTGGCCCCTTACCTAGTTCTTGCACACCGATTAAGAAAAGCATAATTTTTACATCTACTTCATCGGTATCAAATTCTTTCATTATGTATGCTGAAAGCTTCTTCCAGTCTTCGTTAATTTTTTTTACTTCTAGATTTAAACTCATGCTTCTTGTAATTCGTTTCTACCAATCATTTCATTTAATATAGCAATGGCATGCGCAACTGATTTCACTTGATCGAAAATCATTAATAAACTATTTTTTCCTTCTTTCATTTTTACACCTCTTTGATATTTTTGTGCAAACATCAAAATAGATCTAAACATATCTGATTCATAAAATCCTGAACTAGGATTTGAAGGGAAATTACCTCTTAATATATTGTTTTTTAAACTCAATTTTTCGAATCCGATTTCTTTTGCTAACCATTGCAATTTCACTGCATTTAATAATTCTTTCACTTCTCTAGGTACTGGTCCGAAGCGATCTCTCAATTCATTTTCAAAAGCTAATAATCCTTCTTCTGTTTCTATTTTATTGAGTTCTGTATATAAGTTTAAACGTTCTGCGATATTCGTTACGTATTCGTCGGGTATTAATAATTCTTGATCTGTATCGATCTGACAGAAGCTTACATGTGGTGCTGGCGCTTGATCTTTGAATAACTCTTTGAATTCATCATCTTTCAATTCATGTATAGCCTCATCGAGAATTTTATGATACAACTCAAATCCGATTTCTGCAATAAACCCACTTTGCTCTGCACCTAATAAATTTCCTGCTCCTCTAATATCTAAGTCACGCATAGCTACATGAAAGCCACTACCTAAATCAGAAAATTCTTCAATAGCGCTTAAACGTTTACGAGCTTCGGGGGTGAGTACAGATAATGGCGGACTCAACAAATAACAAAATGCTTTTTTGTTTGAACGACCTACTCGTCCGCGCATTTGATGTAAATCACTTAAGCCAAAGTTCTGTGCATTATTAATTATAATAGTATTAGCATTAGAAATATCTAAACCCGATTCAATGATAGTAGTTGCAACCAATACATCGTATTCATTGCTCATGAATTTCATCATCACATCTTCAAGTGCATCGCCTTCGAGTTGACCGTGTCCAATGCCTATTCGAACACCCGGACATACCTTTTGTATTAAGCCGGCCATTTGTACTATGTCTTGTACTCTATTATGTATAAAAAATACTTGTCCGCCTCGCTCTACCTCAAACTCCACTACCTCTTTAATTAATTTTTCATTAAAAACATGCAGCTCTGTAGTAACAGGTTGTCTATTAGGTGGTGGAGTATTTATTATAGATAAATCTCTTGCCCCCATTAATGAAAAATGAAGTGTTCTTGGTATGGGTGTTGCAGTTAGAGTGAGTGTATCAATATTTGCCCTAAACTGTTTTAATTTTTCTTTGGTACTTACACCGAACTTTTGTTCTTCATCTATAATCATTAAGCCGAGATCTTTAAACTTTACATCTTTACTTACGATTCTATGTGTACCAATTAATATATCAACTTTACCTTCTGCTGTACGCTGTAAAATTTCTTTTATTTCTTTATTCGTTTTAAATCTACTGATGTATTCAACATTGCAAGGAAAATCTTTTAGTCTTTCTCTAAAAGTTTTATAGTGTTGCATAGCTAAAATTGTAGTAGGTACAAGTATGGCCACTTGCTTACTATCATTCACTGCTTTGAAAGCTGCACGTACTGCAACTTCAGTCTTACCGAAACCCACATCACCACAAACTAACCTATCCATTGGGTGTGGAGACTCCATATCTTTCTTAATATCAGCAGTAGCTTTTATTTGATCTGGAGTGTCTTCATACATAAACGAAGCTTCCAATTCTGTTTGTAGATAAGTGTCAGGTGAAAATGCATTACCCTTTTGTGCTTTACGAACTGCGTAAAGTTTTATTAAATCACGAGCAATGTCTTTAACTTTTTTTTTAGTATTCTTTTTTAATTTCTCCCATGCATCTGAACCGAGTTTATGCATTTTGGGGATGGTACCATCCTTGCCAGTATATTTAGAAATTCTATTGAGAGAATTAATGTTTACATATAGCAAATCATTATCAGCATAAACTAAACGTATAGCTTCTTGTAATTTACCATTTACTTCTACTTTTTCTAAGCCGGCATATTTACCGATACCATGATCTATGTGTACAACAAAATCACCTGGCTTTAATTCTCTAAGTTCTTTTAAGGTTAGTGCTTGAGACTTAGAATAGTTTTTGTGTACTTTATATTTATAGTATCTATCAAAAATTTGATGGTCTGTATATGCTGCAATTTTAATTTCGTCATCTATAAAACCTTCACGAATAGATAAGTTGATAGGCGTGAATTGTACCTTTTTATTAGGGTCTCCGGATGATGCATATATATCATCGAATATCGTATATAATCTCTCTACCTGTTTAGCTTGATCTGCAAAAATTAAATTCTGTACTTTTTCAGATTCATTTTTCTTCAGATTATGAATTAGTAGATTAAAGTCTTTATTAAATGATGGTTGAGGTTTAATGTTGAAGAGTATTGTTTCATCGGCATTATAATAAAACTGTTTTCCGAATTCTATTACTCCATAATTTTTAATCAACATATTGAACTCTGCAGAAGAGTTAAATACTAAATTCGGATCAATATATTCTGGATGTAAATTTTTGTCTTCTTGGCTTAAGCCTTTCCAAATTTCAATTGCTCTTTCTTTACCTTGATCTAAAATATCAAAACAGAATTGTACATCTTTTATCCATACACTCGATTGCGCATCGATATAATTCAATAAAGATGATTGATGATTTGCTAATTTCTGTGATTGTATATTCGGTATTATCGATAGCTCTTGAACTGTTTCAATAGATAATTGATTTTCGATATCAAAAGTTCTAATCGATTCAACATGATCTCCAAAAAATTCAATTCTATAAGGTAAGTCGTGTGAATATGAATATATATCTACAATACCGCCTCTTATAGAAAACTGTCCGGCTTCAAAAACGAAATCTTCACGTTCAAATTCATACTCAGTTAAGAAGTCATTTATTGCATCAATTGAACAACGCTCACCCGATTTTATCTCTAGGGTATGTTTTTCAAGTGATTCTCTGTCCATCACTTTTTCTGCAATCGCTTCGGGGTAAGTAACTATTAGCTTGCCATACTCTGATGAATTTTTCAACTCATTTAAAACCTCAGCTCGTTGAAGTACTGCTTGCTTATCGATATTGGTTATATCAAAAGCTTTTCGATATGATGAAGGGAAGAGTAATACTTTTTTATCACTTAAGTTTTCTAAGTCATTTTGAAAGTATATGGCTTCTTCACGGTCAGAAAGGACAAAGAGTTGACATTGCTTTTGTATAAAATACAAAGCTAAACTAACAAAGGCATCCGATGAACCTACTAAACCTTTTAAATGAACATGAGTGTTCTTTTTTGAGTTTAATGTTTTGGCAATAGTTGATATGCGATCATCGGTTTTGTAATACTGAAAAATGTCTTTAATATTCAAAACTCAACAAATATAAGGCTTATAAAAGAAATGATAACAAATATTATGATTAAATGTTATACCAATATTAGCTCTTATTTAAATTTTCTGATCCAGATATAATAGGTAACATGTGCTACAGGCATGCTTATTAAGCCAATGATGAAAAATATATATGCGACCCTACCTGCACTAGAACTGAATGACATCAATCCGCTAAAGAACATTATTATAGAAAACATATAGATGTTTCTTGAAAGCTTACCTATGCTATATAAGTCTTTATAATCTTCTTCTTTTATTGAACTGTTAGGTTTCAAAAATATAAATACGAGTATAGCTATTAGATTTGATGCGGATGTGAGCCACAAGCTATTTGCGTATATTTTTGAAAGCTCTTCACGCCAAGTATAGCCATTTATCAAAAATGCTATTGCAGTAAAAACTATGCTTATAATGAATAATCTGATTATTACCCAACGATGTGATTCTTGTAAATTCATTTCTTCTTATTTAAAAATTGATCAACTATATCAATTGCATTTTGAAATCTTTCTTTGTTAACACCCGACACTATTCTAAAGTTTAAATTATTTTCTTCGAGTAGTCTTAAATACCAATCGTAAAAATATTCTCTTTGATTAGGGAAGTTTCGTAATGGGTCGTCTTCCCAAGGTAGATCATTGTTTGTCAACAGATACAAATCATAATGTCTGTGATTGAATTCACGATTAACAACATCAGGTGTGTTTTTAAAGACATGCTCTGTCCATACTTTCACAGTCACTATGGTAGTATCACAAATCAATAATTTATGATTTGCTTTAAGAGACTCTTTAAAAATAGCGCGTTCTGAATTAAGTTGACCATAGAAAATGTTCAACTCATCTTGCATATCGCAGTCTCTATTTAAATTAGCACAATACTCTCTTGCGAATTCTGGAACCCATAGACAATTGTAATGATTTGCTAGGTGTTCAGATAAGTTTGATTTTCCGGTAGATTCAGGACCTATTACTGCTATTTTATACATTCAAATTTTTCTTCCAATCTCTTAGTCCTAAGATTGCTAAGCCAATCAAAATTAAGTATAAAATCGCAGTTAAATGAGCTTGTTTTGAAATATATAATAAGATATATGCAGAATTAATAACTATCCAGAAATACCAGTTTTCTATATAAGCTTTTGCTAATAGAATTGTACTTACAACGCTTGCGCTAAATAAGATACTATCATAGTAGGCATAATCTGCATTGCTAAATTTTTTAAATATATAACCAATGATAATTCCACTTATTAGAATTATACCAATAGTTTGAAATAATTGTTTTTTATTAAGTGAGTTAATGACAAGCACATCAGAATTTTCATCTAAATTCTTATGCCAACTGTACCATCCGAAGCTAGAAGAGAGAATAAAAAATATTTGCAGTAATGCATCAGCATATAAGTTTATCTCATAAAAGAAAAACATATATGCTGATGAACTAATTATACTTAGTGGCCAATAAATAAGTTTACGTTTTGCTGAATAGTAAATACCTAATACAGCGAACAGAAAACCTATTATTTCAATTATTTCCAAATTACTTTATGATAATTTTTTTGACTTCAACTAGCTTACTAGCTGTATCGTAAATATTTAAGAAATAGATGCCCTCGGGCCAAGTACTTATATTTATAAGGGTATTAGCAGAGTTGACCACATGCGTGAAAACTGATTGACCAATAGAGTTAATAATTATGTATTGATAATTATTAATCACACTAAAGTTACCGTTATTGATATTTAAAAAATCTTTCGTCGGATTTGGATAAACTTTTATGGTATTAATAGGTGATTGAGATATAGAAGAAAATATATCTACAACTAAAGTATCATAAACTGATAAGTAAACTGTATCTAAAACAGTAACTATGTTTGTATCGGTAATGGTTACATAGTTGGTATCTTGAACTGTTACAAAAGTTGTATCAGTAATAGTTACATAATTAGTATCAATTACAGTAAGAGCTGTTGTATCATAAACAGTTATAATGTTAGTGAAATCACAATTAGCTTGAGTTATATTCGCTATTTGTGTACTATCCATTGCATAGTTATAAATACTTAAGTCATCTAATCTACCTCTAAAAGTTATCAAGTTGTTTAGTGCTCTATTAGAGCCCAATACTATACCTTGATAACCATCAGCTGAATGTACATTTGTAGAAGTTACTGTACCTTTAAGTATGTTATCTACATAAAATTTATATGTAGAATTTTTGTAGGTGATAGTTAATTTATACCATTTTTTTGTGACAACATTTAATTCAACAGGGTTAACATTACCACCAAAAAATTGAAGTTTGCTTATTCCTAAAGTTCTTGTAACCTGAAGATAAACCATACCATGATTTAAGGTTGAATTATCTATTGTTAAAATATTAGCTGGTGTACTTGATAGAATAGTATCTATATTAATCCAAAGATTTAAAGTTCTTTCTGCTAAATCAAAAGAGCTAGGTATGGTAGCATAACTAGAAAAGTTCATAAATCTCAATGAAGAGTTTTGTAGATTGAACCTATTTGAATCTGCAGAAACTGAACCCGTAGTGGTTCCATTTGCATTACCAATGAACGCATATGCAGAACCATCTAATTTATAGTAGGCAACGAGATTTTGAGCGCTAATATTTGTAAAAATTACAAAAACAAGCAACAAACATAAGTAAATGTGTTTTTTCATATATTTTTAAGATATATATGAAAGTAACAATTATTTACTTAAATACATAGACTTTTCTTTATATAGCTTTAAGAAATATGGATCTTGTAAGTCTTTAATGAATACAATCGCTTCACCGGTTGATTTCATCTCTGGTCCTAATTCTTTCTTTACTTCTGGGAATTTATGGAATGAGAACACAGGTTCTTTAATTGCATATCCTTCAAGCTTTCTTTCAATTTTAAAGTCTTTCAATTTATTTGCTCCCAACATTACTTTAGTTGCAATGTTGATATAAGGTACATCGTATGCTTTTGCAATAAATGGTACTGTTCTAGATGCGCGAGGGTTCGCCTCAATCACAAAAACTTTTTCATTTTTAATTGCAAATTGTATGTTCAATAAACCACGTACGTTTAAAGCTCTTGAAAGTTTAATGGTATATTCTTCCATCTGCTTTATAACATTCTCTGAAAGATTGAATGGTGGCAACACTGCACTTGAATCACCTGAGTGAATACCTGCTGGTTCTATATGCTCCATTAATCCGACGATGTGAACATCTTCACCATCACCAATTGAATCTGATTCTGCTTCTTCTGCTCTATCTAAGAAATGGTCAATTAGTATTCTATTTCCTGGTATGTCACGCAATAATTTAACTACCGCATTTTCTAGTTCTTCATTGTTTATTACAATGCTCATACCTTGTCCACCTAATACATAACTAGGTCTCACCAACACTGGGTAACCTACTTCGTTCGCTACTTTCAATGCTTCTTCAGCACTTTCTGCAACACCATATTTAGGGTATGGTATATCTAGGTCGTGTAATAAATCTGAGAATCGTCCACGATCTTCGGCAATGTCCATATCGTTGAAACTTGTACCAATAATTTTGATACCGTTCTTCTCTAATAACTCTGCCATCTTCAATGCTGTTTGTCCGCCTAACTGAACAATAACACCCTCTGGTTTTTCTAGATCTATAATCTCTCTAACATGCTCCCAGAATACTGGCTCGAAATATAATTTATCGGCCATGTTGAAGTCAGTTGAAACGGTCTCCGGATTACAGTTGATCATTATTGCTTCGTAGCCTGACTCTTTAGCAGCCATTAAGCCGTGAACACAAGAGTAATCGAATTCGATACCTTGTCCGATTCTATTCGGACCTGAACCTAAAACAATAATTTTCTTTTTATCAGAAACTTTCGATTCGTTTTCACCTTCGAAAGTAGAGTAGTAGTATGGAGTTTGTGCAGGGAACTCAGCAGCACAAGTATCAACCATCTTATATACTCTGTGCATACCTAAAGATTTTCTCTTGTTGTAAACATCATCTTCTGTTACACCTAACAAGAATGCAATTTGTGCATCTGAAAATCCTTTTTGTTTAGCATTGAATAAAATCTCAGTTGGTAAATTATGAATTGAATATCTCTTAACTTCTAATTCGATATTTACTAATTCATTTATTTGCATTAAAAACCAACGATCAATTTTTGTTGCTTTTTGTACTGATGTAACTGGTACACCTAAACTTAATGCATCACGCACATGGAACAATCGATCCCAACTTGCATGCTCTAAGTTTTTCATTATATCTTCTAGGTTTCTGCTCTGCTTACCATCTGCACCTAAACCTATTTTATTTATTTCTAATGATTGACAAGCTTTTTGTAATGCTTCATTGAAGCTTCTGCCAATTGCCATTACCTCACCTACAGATTTCATCTGTAAACCTAACTCTCTATTAGCACCTTTGAACTTATCGAAATTCCATCTAGGAATTTTTACAATCACATAGTCTAACGATGGTTCAAAATAAGCTGAAGTAGTTTTGGTAATTTGATTTTCTATTTCATCAAGATTGTATCCGATCGCCAACTTAGCTGCAATCTTTGCAATTGGGTAACCAGTTGCTTTTGATGCTAATGCTGATGAACGAGAAACTCTCGGATTGATTTCGATTGCGATGATTTCTTCGTTCTCTGGGTTTACAGAAAACTGTACGTTACAACCACCTGCGAAGTCGCCAATTGAACGCATCATATTAATCGCATGATTACGCATCTCTTGGTAACATCTATCAGATAAAGTCATTGCAGGTGCCACTGTGATTGAATCACCTGTATGAATACCCATTGGGTCGAAGTTTTCGATAGAGCAAATGATAATGATGTTGTCATTATTATCACGTAGCAACTCTAATTCATATTCCTTCCATCCTAAAACAGCCTGCTCTACTAAAACCTCGTGAGTAGGTGATGCCTGTAAGCCATGGTTTAACGCGGCATCAATTTCGTTTTTTGTATGAACGAATCCGCCACCGTAACCACCTAAAGTATATGAAGGTCTAATTACCAAAGGGTAACCAATTTCTTGAGCTGCCTCTTTACCTTCTAAGAATGAATTAGCAATTTTTGATTTGGCGATACCTACACCAATTTCAATCATTAATTTTCTAAACTCTTCTCTATTTTCAGTTTTTTCGATTGCATCAATTGCAACCCCTTTGATTTTTACGCCATACTTTTTCCAAATACCACGCTCATCAGCCTCTTTCGCTAAGTTTAGTGCTGTTTGTCCGCCCATTGTCGGTATCACCGCATCAATTTTACGCTCTTGTAAAATCTTTTCTATCGATTCACAAGTTAATGGCAATAAATAAACATGATCAGCGATAACTTTATCGGTCATGATCGTCGCCGGATTTGAATTGATGATTGAGACTTCAATGCCTTCTTCTTTCAAAGAAAGTGCAGCTTGAGAGCCTGAATAGTCGAATTCACATGCTTGTCCGATGATAATTGGACCTGAACCGATAATTAAAACTGATTTTATGGATGTATCTCTTGGCATAAAGTGGAGGCTTAAAATTGGGCAAAGGT